>OFFJ01000333.1_pt1 | contig 39075 bp, 34 predicted proteins | sample 1521261 | NCBI WGS metagenome assembly OFFJ01 (sample SAMEA3504122, study PRJEB24116) | mouse gut metagenome | biome: mouse gut; feature: mouse-associated habitat; material: faeces | place: Denmark | collected 2011 | reverse complement strand
ATGAAGCGGCTTAGCCAGCCGCGCCCTGCATACTCCCTGCCAGTAGGGGGCTGGGCAAATGAAAATCCCGTAGGGGTACTGGCATTTTAAGGGATTATTAGATTTTTATAAGGAAGATGGCAAGGCAGGATCAATTATCTTATGCAGATTAAAAGCAGCCATTCCATGAAAGTGCATAAGGCGGAATGCTCTGTGCATTTTCATGGGCTGGTTGGAAAGGGGGTGGTATAGAAGAACAATGCGTAAGCACAGGGGCTCTGCCTCTGAATCTATGTGAGGGAGCAGTCTGTAAGGTAAAAAAGCAGGCTGTCTCCCTGCCAAAGACCAAAACAAAAAGAAAGGGAAAAAGAATGGGAAGAAAACGAAGATTTTCAAAGATCCTCCTATACGCTGCTATGCTGTCCACTATTGGAGCAGGCGTATTAGGGAGCGTTCCCCTGTCTGTAAAGGCGGCGGAGGAAGAAGAAACCTATACGGTCACGTTTGAAGCCTATGAGGGAAGCTGTGACACAGAGAGCGTTTCCGTACCCAAAGGGGAAAGCATCATCCTGCCGGATGCTGTTTACGAAGGGCATTACCTTCATGGATGGGTGGATATTCTTGAAGAAGATGGCAGGATTATACAAAGGACGATAGGCGTAGCAGGGAGTGAGTACACACCGGAAAGAAGCCTGCTGTTACACGCGCATTGGAAACCTGATCAGGAACAGGATATTACCGTAACGTATGAGGCAAAGATTGGAGATACCAGTTATGAGGAGCTGGAAGAAGCCTTTGCCAATGCACAGGCAGGAGATACAATTGTAGTCCTTAAGGATTGCAGCGTGTCAGCCACACTTGAAGTCACTGCTGATGACATCACCCTGAAAAGTGTAGATGCAGGGAATCCGGTAACGATCAGCCGGGAAGATGATTTTGCAGGGAAAAGCTATGGCATGGACACTGACACCGTTCTGCTTGCAGTGACAGGCGGAAGCCTTACCACACAGGACATCATTTTTGACGGAGGCGCGGTATTTGACGATGATTTCAACAATTCCGGCAAAGTCTGGAACAGCCCCCTGATCTATGTGGACGGTTCCTATGTCATGGAGGGCGGCACAGTCCTTCAGAACAATTACAACAATGGCTATGATGGCACAGGTTACAGGATGTACCATACAGCCGGGGCAGTGCATATCGCACAGAATGGAAATTTTGCCATGGATGGCGGTCTTATCCAGAACTGCTATACATCCGGTGCAGGCGGCGGAATCCAGTCAGAAAAGAGTTCCCATATGTCAGCAACTTCCGGCACAGTCAAAAACTGCTATGCCACATGGGGCGGCGGTATGCTGCTGGAAGGGGAAGCAGAGCTTTCCGGCATGACTGTTTTCGGTAACAGCGCAGGCTCTACAGGCGGTGGGATATACACGAAAGCCCTCTGTACCATTACAGATACCCTGATCGAAGGGAATTATTCTGCCTATGATGGCGGCGGCATCTGCACTTACACAGGGCACAGACCCAAATTTATCAGATGCACTTTTACCGGCAACATTGCAGGCAGGGGCAGCGCGATCCAGACACTGGAAGGGGAGGGGACAGATCCCTTAGAGATACATGACTGTACTTTTACAGGAAACCTTTCAGAAGAAAGAAGCTACGCTGGCGGCACGATCTGCTACATGAATGAGACAGGGATCATCCTTGCAGGGAAGATCATCATGGAAGATAACCTTGCATTGGGAGTGGAACCCTGTGACATCCTGTTCTTTTATAACACAGGCGCATCCATCCTTCTGGATGAAGATTTTGAGAGTGATTCCACCTTTGTGCTTGGGGGATTTACCGATGTGATCAAGCCGGGCAGGGTGCTGATCGACGGAGTGAAGTACCACAAAGATGCAGACCCGGAGCAGTTCCCATGGCACTGCCCGAATTACTGTACAGAAAAAAGGGGAGAAAACCTTTATCTTGCAGAAAGACCGAGGACATATTTTATTACTTATGATGTCAACAACAACCCTGAAGGAGCCAGCGATATGTGTTCCGACCCGAACCTTTATACCAGTGAGGATGTAGTGACCATCATGGGTCGGGAAGAACTTTTCCCTCTTATGGGAAATATCGTACATTTCGGTTATAACTTTGTGGGCTGGAACACAGAGCCGGACGGAAGCGGCACAGACTACACACCGGGGCAGGAGATCAGCTTGACGGACAACCTTTACCTCTACGCAAAGTGGGAAGAAAAAGATCCTGTTACCCTTACCTATATCTATAATGATGAGGAAGGAATGACTGACAGCGCACAGGTTATCCCCGGAGCGAATATCGCATTCCCGGACGCATCCAGAAAAGGCTACAGTTTCAAAGGCTGGTATGAGGATGAAGAGTTGACGGTATTTGCAGGGAATGCAGGAGAAAAATACTATGCGCCTCACAGCGATACCTCTTATTATGCCGCATGGGAAAAGACAGAAGCGACAATTACATTTGATGCAGACGGTGGGGAGATGGAAGGTGGAGAGGTTACCGCAAAGATTGGTGACACCATTACACTTCCGAACTGCACCAAGAATGATTATGAATTTGTCGGCTGGTATGACGGAGATACCTGTGTTGGACAGGCAGGGGAAGAATATACGGTTTCCGCTGACGTTACTCTGAAAGCGCATTATGAGAAGAAAGAAGCGGTTATCTGTACGATCACTTTTGATGCGGACGGAGGGAAGATGGAAGGTGGAAATATCGCTGTAAAAGTCGGTGATACGATTACGCTTCCTGCCTGTACCAAGGACGATTATGAATTTATCGGCTGGTATGATGGAGATACTTGTGCCGGAAAAGCAGGAGAGGATTACACTGTCTCTGCTGACGTAACATTGAAAGCCCACTATGAAAAGAAGGAAGATGAGACAATTATCTGTACCGTTACCTTTGACGCAGACGGTGGCGACACTGCAAGAAAGAGCATTGAGGCAGAGAAAGGCAGCACGATCATCCTTCCGGCTTGCAGTAAGACAGGCTATGAGTTCTTAGGCTGGTTCTTAGCTTCTGATGAGAATATCTGTATCGGACAGGCAGGGGAAGAGTTTACGGTACAGGGAGATATTTCATTAAAGGCTCATTTTGAGAAAAAGGAGACAGAAAAAGTAACGATTACTTTTGATGCAGACGGTGGAAAGGAAGTTAAATCAATTAAAGTGGCAAAGGGAGATACCATCCGTCTGCCGAAGACTGAAAAAGAAGGTTACAGCTTCCTTGGCTGGTATACAGAAAAAGACGGTGGTATCTTACTTGGAATCCCCGGAAGTGAAATGAAAGCGGTTAAGGATATGACAGCTTATGCCCTTTGGGAGAAGGAAGCAGGGAAGGATTCTGATACTGACACTGATCCCGAAACCTGTAAAGTGACCTTCCATGCAGGGAAAGGCACGATCAAGACAAAGGAGCTTACCATTATCAAGGACGGAAGCCTTTACCTCCCCATGCCGGAACGTGAGGGATATGATTTTACAGGCTGGTACCTGGATGATTCCCTGACGCAGTTCGCAGGGGCATACCATGATACATACCGTATTACAAGAGACACAGATTTCTATGCAAAGTGGGAAAAATCAAAGGATAACAATACAGGAGACAATGGAAATACAGGAAATGAAGGAGATAATACGCAGGATGGCGATAATTCCGGTGAAACCTTAAACACCTACACCATCAAGTATGATGCCAACGGTGGAAAAACAAAGAATGTATCCGTCAAAGTAGTAAAGGGCGGCAGTGTGAAGCTCCCGGTTGCAGAGCGTGAGGGCTATATTTTCAAGGGCTGGTACACTGACAGGCAGGTATTTATCGGAACAGAAGGAGAGACCTACAAACCAAGCAGGAGCATCAGCCTCTATGCAAGATGGGAAAAATCAGATAAAGACGGTCAGAACAGCAGCAATACAGATAACACCAATGACAAGAATAATGATAAAAATACTTCGGACAAAAACACGAATACAAACGGTACTGTCTCCGGCAATTCGGTGAACAGTCCTTCAGATAAAAATACAGAGACGAAAACGGAAGGAGGAAATGGAAATGCAGGAAAAGGAACGGAGCCGGTCATCCAGACTGGTCACGCGTCACCCTTTACTCTTCTTGCTGCCCTTGGGCTGTGCGGCGTTTTGCTTGCTGCTGCATCTGTGTTTGAAGGGAAGAAAGAAGAGCGGAGCAGCCTGTAGCGGATGTGAGTTTTGATGCGGTGACAGGCGAAGGTAAGGTAAGCTGTGAATATCACAGTATAAATGTGGCAGGGGCTTTTGCTCCTGCCTTTTGAGATCAGAGCGGCAGATAGCAGTTTCTTAGAAAGTGTTGGTATCTGCTGCTTTTTATATAGAAGAAAGGAAGCGCATGGAAAAAGTAAAATATCTTATAGGCTTGCTTGGGGAGAAACTTTTCCCCGACCTAACGGAGAAGAAACGACAGCGGATCACAGTACAGATTATAGTGGGTATTTCCCTTACCCTTGTCTGTATGGCAGGCATGGGAATTTTCCGCTATAAAGCAGTGAAACAGCTTGAAAAGTATCAGGCGATTGCGGATGCCTATGCACAGCTTGATATTGTCTTGGAAGAGGAAAGGGAGAAAGCACAGCAGGAGGCAAAAGAAGAATTGCAGGAGATGATTTCAGAGATGGAAGCGGATGCAGAACGTTACCAGCAGGAATACGAGGCGGAAATGAGGGAGAAGGGATTGGAAGCCTACGATTGGGATGCTTTATGCAGTGAAAATAAGGATATCAAAGGCTGGCTCTGCATTCCTGATACCTTAATTAATTTTCCCGTAGTGGGAACAGATGACAATGCTTTTTACCTCTCTCATGACTTCACAGGGGATAAGAGCAGTGCCGGATGTCCTTTCATGGATAAGGACACGCAGGTGTGGGATTTCAACCGCGTCATCTACGGACACAACATGGGAACAGGTTCAGATGCCATGTTTTCCACCCTGCTTAAGTATGAGCAGGAGGATTATTTTAAGGAAAACCAAACCATTTATTTCACAGATGCCTATGGAAGCGCCAATGCCTATCAGGTAATGGCGGTGGTCAAATATGACATATCCGACCTTGACGAATGGGATTTCCGTACCAGAAACCATGAGGATATGGAAAGCTACAATGCATGGATGGAGCAGTTGCAGGGAAGGGCGTTATATTATGCAGAACCGGATCATGCTCCCACCAGCATCATTACCCTTGCCACCTGTGACAGGCGTGTGCATGGAAAGAATGGAAGATTTCTTATCATAGCAGGAAGATAGGCAGGGAAGAAAAGTATTTTGATGAAGGAGGCTGTGAATGTCACTGGAAGATTTAAAGTCGGTAGACATACGGACGGTAAAGCCGGAGGATGTGGCAGACATACAGCAGATAAAGATAGATGATACGCTGACACAGCAGGAGATGAGAAGGGAATTTATCCGGCAGGTAGGGAATCCTTACTGTTTCCGGGTAGGCAAAGTTATTGTAAAGGCAGCCTACAGCGGAGATGGGGCGACACTGAATGACCGGTTTGAGGAACTTCTGCTGTCAGTGTGACGTTAAAATACAGTTGAAAATTAGTCGTAAGATTAGAAATAAAATCGTGGGAAGATGTGGAAAAGAGCCTGAAAATGTGTTAAAATAAGAGCCATAAAGGACTGAATCATGTGCAGACTCTGGTTCTTGGGTTCATTAAGATAGGGCTGTCTTAATTGAAATAAAGAGAAGGAGTATTGCAGATGGAAAAGAAGATTTCTAAGACATATCAGGCTGCCATCTACCTTAGGCTTTCTAAGGAAGACGGGGATGTTGACGAGGGCGCGAAACTTGTCAGCAACAGCATATCAAACCAGAAAGCCCTTATCATGGACTTTCTGAAATCCCATGCAGAGATAAAAGAATATTCAATATATGTGGATGACGGTTACAGCGGCGTCAGTTTTGACCGTCCCGATTTCCAGCGTATGCTTGACGACATACGGAAAGGCGTTGTCAACTGTGTCATTGTAAAAGATTTATCACGCTTTGGCAGGAATTACATTGAAGCAGGCAGGTATATTGAAAAGATATTCCCCATGCTGGGGGTGCGCTTTATCGCAGTGACGGACGGTTTTGACAGCATTGGGAAGGATAACAGCAGTGACCTTATCGTGCCTTTCAAGAACCTGATCAATGACGCATACAGCAGGGATATCTCCATAAAGATAAGGAGCAACCTTGAAATGAAGCGGAAACGAGGGGAATATATCGGCGCATTTCTCACTTATGGCTACCTGAAATCGGAAGAGGATAAGAATAAGATCGTGGTGGACAGCTATGCGGCGGAAGTGGTGAAGGATATCTTCCGGATGAAGATATCCGGCATGGGACAGCAGGCGATTGCGGATAAGCTGAACGCGCAGGGAATCCTCTCCCCACTTGCCTATAAGAACAGCATAGGAATCCGCCTTAAGACTTCATTCGGCACAGGAAACAGTGCAGGGTGGAATTATGTGTCAGTGACAAGGGTGCTGAAAAATGAGATTTATACAGGCACGCTTATACAGGGGAAGCACACCACGCCCAACTATAAGATAAAAGCAAGGGTGGACAAGCCGGAGGAGGAATGGGTGCGTGTCGGGGATAACCATGAAGCCATCATCACCCCGAAGGATTTTGCACTTGTGCAGGAACTCTTAAAGACCGACACAAGGCGTTCCCCGGCAGAGGAGAAAGTATACCCGTTGGCAGGGAAGATATTCTGTGGCGACTGCATGGAGGGCATGGTGCGTAAGACTGTCCCGTCGGGCGGCAGGAAGTATGTTTATTACGTCTGTTCCGGCAATAAGAAGCAGAAGGGGAGCTGCTCCCCTCACAGCATCAGCGAGAAGGAACTGATGGATGCAGTGCTGGAAGCCGCGCGGTTCCAGATCAGCACAGTACTCGGTATCGGGGAGGCGCTTTCTGTTCTGGACAGCGCCGGATGGAAGGACGCAGGGATAGGGAAATATGAGGAACGGATCAGGCTGGAAACAGAAAAGAAAGCGAAGACAGAGGGCAGGAAATTAGGGCTTTATGAGGACTTTAAGGATGGCATACTGACCAAGCAGGAGTACGTGCAGATGAAGCAGGAGTATGACCGCAAGCTGGAAGAATCCGAAAATGCGCTCCGTTCCTATAGGAATGAACTGAAACTTTTGAAAGAGGATAAAGGGAGCAGGCAGGAGTGGATAAAGGAATTTAAGAAATATGAAAACCTTACAGCCCTTGACCGCAATGCCGCCGCGACACTGATCCGGCAGGTGCGCGTCTATGAAGGGAAGCGGATAGAGGTCATCTTCAATTTTGAGGAAGAACTGGATAAGTACAGCAGTGTTTTAGGCGGTACGGGCAGTGCCGGACGCACAGAAGGGATGGTGGTCTAGGATGGCAAGGAAGAGCAGGAAGCAGAACACAGCACAGCAGGCATCCCCGGCACCAGCCTGCAAGGTATACCGCACCGCCCTGTATGCAAGGCTCTCCGCAGAGGAATACAAAAGGAGTGCCGGGACAACGATCGAGAACCAGCTCTGCCTTTTGAGGGAGTATGTAAAGGATAAGCCTTATCTACAGGTAGAGGGGGAATACCTTGATGACGGTGTGAGCGGAACAAGGTTCGACCGCCCGGATTTTATGCGTATGATCGGGGATATGCGCGGAGGGAAGATCGACTGCATCATTGTAAAGGATTTATCACGCCTTGGCAGGAACTATCTGGAAGCAGGAGATTACCTTGAAAAGATTTTCCCTTTTTTCGGGGTGCGGTTCATAGCGGTCACAGACGGTTATGACAGCGCCAGCCCGGACGTAACGGAAGACGGGCTGATCGTGCCGCTGAAGAACCTTATCAACGATATTTACGCAAAAGACTTATCGCGCAAGATCAGCTCGGCATTTTATATCAGGCAGAAGCAGGGGAAATTTGTCGGCGCATCTGCCCCTTACGGGTATGTGAAATCCCCGGAAGACCATAGCAGACTGGTGGTGGATGAAGATGTGAGGGATATCGTGTGGCATATCTTCCACTGGAGGGCGGACGGGGAGAGCCTTACCGCCATCATCAGGCGGCTCAATGACAATGGAATCCCCTGCCCCTCAAGATATAAATACCTGAAAGGCTGGGTAAAAAAAGACAGGTCGCAGTCGGGCTTATGGATGGTCAGTACCCTTTCGGAAGTTGTAAGGAACCCGGTATATGCCGGAGATATGGAGCAGGGAATCAATAAGACCGCCCTCTATAAAGGGATGGGGACCAGAAAGATGCCTGCGGAGGAAAGGCTTTATGTGAAGGATACCCATGAGCCTATCGTGGAAAGGGAGATTTTTGATAAGGTCAATGAAAAAGGGAAAAGGAATGCGGAGAAGTTCCATAGCGGTTACGGGAAGTTTGATGCGTTATCCAAGGAGCCGAACCTGTTAAAAGGAATCCTCATCTGCGGTGACTGCGGAAAAAGGATGTCGCTGTGGAGAGACCGGAGCGGCGCAAAACTGAATCCGCCAAGGGTGTACTATAAATATATCTGCCAGACCTACCAGCACTTGAAAGAAAAAGGGTGCGTCAGGAAACGCCTGGATAAGAAGGATGTGGAGAGGGCGGTAGAGGAAGCCCTGCGGATGCACATAAAACTGTTCCTCGACAGCAGGCAGATACTTGAAAGGCTGAACCGGGAACAGAAAGCAGATGGAGGTTTCCGGAAAGAGATCCGGGAAGCGGAAAATCGGAAAAAACGTGCGGAAAGCATGTCAGCCTCTTTATATAATGATTATGCGGACGGGCTGTTAAATGAGAGCGACTACCTCTACGCAAAGGAGAAATACCTGAAACAGACAGATGAGGAAGCGCAGAAGATTCTGGAATTACAGGAGACGGAGCGGCGGCACAGGACAGGGAGCAGGAAAGAGGGCAGGCTGGAAGCACTTGTGCAGGAATACCGGGATTTTGAGAACCTGACGGAAGAGGTCATCCATGCTTTCATCAGTGAAATTTTTGCTTACAGTGACGGGCGGCTGGAAATCCGCTTCCGGTTTGAGGATGAATTTAAGGAACTTCTGGATGTGGCTGAAGAAAGGGGCGGTGGGATATGCAGGAAAGAAGCGTAAATGGCAGTGATTATGTGACCGCCCTGTATATCCGGCTGTCACAGGAAGACCGGGATATCTCTTTTCAGCAGGACAAGACGGAGAGCAACAGCATCACCAACCAGAGGGCGCTTTTATGGGAATATGTCAGAAGCCATGAGGAACTTGCAGGCAGTACGGTCATTGAGAAATGCGATGACGGTTATTCCGGCGTGAAATTTGACAACAGACCGCAGTTTGCCGAACTGATCCGGCTTGCGAAAGAGGGGAAGGTCAACTGCATCATCGTAAAGGATTTTTCCCGGTTCGGCAGGGATTATGTGGAGCTGGGCGATTACCTTGAACAGTTCTTCCCATTCCTCGGCATACGCTTCATTTCCATAAATGACGGTTATGACAGCAGCCAGTTTGACGGTACGACAGGAGGGCTTGATGTTGCTTTCAAGAACATGATATACGATTTCTACAGCAGGGAGTTTTCCAAGAAGCAGAAAATAGCGTGGCGGCATATGGCAGAGAAGGGAGAGTACAATGCCCACTGCGCCTTGTATGGCTACAAAAAGTCAGAGGGGAACATCCATAAATTAGCCATCCATGAAGAGACAGGTAAGATCGTCAGGGAGATATTTGAGATGATGGCATCCGGCATCTCCCCAAGAAAGATAGCAAGGATATTGAACCAGAGGGGCATCCCGGCACCGTCAAAGTTCCACGATATGGAAGGCTTCCGGAGACAGTGGAGCCGGTATGGGGCGGAGTGCTTCTGGACGGATGACCGGGTACGACGTATGGTAAAAGACGAGCGGTATACGGGAACAATGGTCTCCTTAAAAACGGATGCTGTGACGGTAAAGGGAAAACGCAGGAAAAAGCCACCGTCAGAGTGGGTGAGGGTGGAAGGAACCCATGAGCCGATCGTTCCCTATGAATTATTCGTAAAAGCAAACTCCATGCTGAAGCAGTGTGAGTTTAAGGCAGGCGGCAGGAAGGAGAGGAACATATACTTTTGTGGTTACTGTGGAAGGATGCTGGGCGGTGACAGCAGGGGGAATATCCTGTGCGGACAGAGATACTTCCGGCAGGAATGCGACTGCCGGGGAGCAAAGATAAGGAAAGCGGATGCAGACAGTGCAGTGCTGGAAGCGGTCAGAGGGCAGATAAAAATGGAAGCAGAATCAGAGAAACTTTCAAAAAGCGCAAAGAGCAGGGCGGTCATCTGTCCAGAACAGGAAGAACTGAAAACGCTGGAAAGGACAGCGGACGCAATGAAAAGGGCGTGGATGCCGCTGTATGAGCAGTATACGGATGGGAAGCTGTCAAGGGAAGAGTTCCTTTTGGAAAAGAAGAAACATGAGGAAGAGACTGACAGAATAGAACAGCGCATAGGGGAACTGAAAAAGAAACAGGAAATGCGGAGTGAGTCCAGCAGGAAGAAGAAAGAGCGCAAAGACCAGCTATATGTTTTTGCAGACCAGATGGAGCTGACGGAAGAGGTCAAGGAAAAGCTGATTGACAAGGTCAAGGTCTACGCTGATAATAGGATAGAGATATGCTGGAAGTTTGAAGCAGGTTTTTCAGATATGGAAACAATACATAGATGCGGTTAACTGCCGCATCTGTGGGGATGTGGGAAAATCAATTTTTTTTAGTCTTTTCTTGACAGAATAACAGGCTGTAAGCAAATGGGAAAGCGACAGGGGAATACCGGAGATTGATAAATTATTGCAGATCAGCAATATGTTCGGTGTAACATTGGATTATCTGTTGAAAAGTGAAAGCCCGGATGAGAATAACCAAAGTGGTGGATATTATGTAAGCCGGGAGACGATTGATGGATTCCTTTCCTATAAGCGGCATCGGGCGAAGAACATTGCTATTGGGGTGGGGTTGATTATCGGTTCTGATATCTTTGGCAGCTTTTCCGATTACAGGCAGCTTCTGCTTCCACTATATTGGGGAGCTATGGCAATAGGCATAGCCATATTGGTATGGACTTTTTTTCAGCCGAAGCATTATCAGGAAATCTGCTCAAACGCATTGCTGTTTGATGAGGCAATCATAAAGTCTTTTCGTGAGAAAAGCAGCCGGAATCGGAAAAGATATGCAGGCATGATCGTATTAAGCGTTGTGCTGTTCTTCTTCGGGGCAGAATTTATATTTATGGCAAAAGATATCGTGGGAAACGAAGTGTGCAATGCCCTGGACTGGCTGATGGATGCTGCGGCAGTTATGCTGCTGATCATGGCGGGTATGTCAATCCATGCGGAAAATATCATTGCACAGAATACAGAGTATATTCATAAGAAAAATTCACGAGGTAAGTTTGCATGGGTTTATGCAGCTCTGCCTGCAACAGTTCTGGCAGTGGTGATGGGGATTGTCACAAATGCGTGGAGGCCGGTTTTCCCAATCATATTCCTGTTTTGTGTATTGCTGGTAACTGTCTGCAAACTTCTTATAGAAAAGAGGGAATCTAAATGAAGAATATAATTTTATTTATACTGATGGATATTCTGGTCACCATAGGACTGGCTGGCTGTGGTGCAGACCAGAGTGACAGAGGAAAAGATTTACAGGGACTTTCACAGATAGAAATATATTCAAGTGATGGACATTTGGTCAATACTGTTTTGGATGAAGAAATTCTCAGCCAGTTTAATGATATAAATTATACGGACATTCCGTCTGATACAGATGAGGAGATGGATGCACTGGAGAGTAAAATTGGAGATCTTAACGTAATATGCACAATTATTTCCTACAAGACACCAGCGGCTGCCTGGCATGATGGAAGTCTGGAAAAATTGATGGAACTGACGGTATATGAAGATTCAAATATCATAAAAGAACAGATTGTCCCGGAAACAATAAAGGGAGGATATGTTCCAAAAGAATTTTTGATATTTTATGTTACTGTATCAGATGAAGATAAAAATTTTATTCTGTCATTGATGGAATGAAATAAGTAATGAATAAATGCGGGTGTATCCGCCGATATTACAGGGCAGGCTTCCCCGGCTTTCTTGCAGAATGGAGAACAGTGAGAGGCATCGTGAATGGACGAGCTGATGAGACATGGACTGGCATGACTGAAAAATTGAATTATAGGAAATTCTACGAATTGATTTTAGATTTCTACCACTGGTTGCATAGATGTATAGAGGGCTATATGGAATGCAGTTAAAGGTTTTGATATTGTTTAGGTATCAAAAACAAGGAGGACAGGATAATATGGATTTTTCAGAAAAATTATTAGCTTTGCGGAAAGCCAATGACATGACACAGGAGCAGCTTGCTGAAAAACTTGATGTTTCGAGACAGTCCATTTCAAAGTGGGAAAGCGGGCAGGCAACGCCCGAACTGGAAAAAATAGTGGCAATGAGTGCGGTTTTTAATGTCACGACTGATTATCTGCTAAAGTCATCGGAAATAGATGACTTGTCAGTAAAAACGGAAATGCTGGAAAAACAGCAGCAGATGATGCTTGGGCGGGAGCTAAAACAGCGACTGGTTTTTAGCTGTATCATGTATTCGGTTGCAGTATATCTGGTATTCTTTGCTGTATGTTTTATTGAGCGTTTTTTCTTTCATAAGCTCGATGTATTAGGTGGTAAAGAAATACTTTTTGCAGAATTTCTTATAGCGACTGCCGTAGTAGTTTTTATATGTGTAAAGAAACTTGGTAAAAAGCATGAGTAGGAGCTTAACAGGGGATAAATGTTGATGATGATGCCACTGGAGTGGAAATTCAGGGTAGTTCTGGTAAAGAAACTATAAGAAACCAATAATACACAAATGATAAAAGGGAACCAAACATGAACACATCACGTTCTGTCCGGTTCCCTTGTTACATAATCAGTGCGGGGAGATAGCAACAGATGTATTTTGGGGGAAGGGAGATGGTATTATCCGGAAGCCAGATTAACCGTTCACGAAGCAGGCGTTAAAATTCTCCCTGATTTTTCCGATAAGTTAGTTGAAGACAGGAGAGTATTTGAAATCTCAGGGAAGAAAAAGGGCAGTATGGGGGAATACAAAAATGGCTCCTAAAATTTTATTGATTGATGATGAGGAATCCATATGCAATCTGGTCAGACTGCACTTTCAGACCGAAGGATACCTTATATATACCGCATTGGATGCAAAGGAAGCTGTCCAGGCTCTTTCCTATAATCCGGATCTGATATTGTTAGACATCAATATGCCGGAAACGGACGGGCTGGAGTTCTGCCGAAAGATACGGAACCATATTGACTGTCCGATCATCTTCCTGACCTCCCGTGTTACGGAGCAGGATAAGATTACCGGCCTGCAGGCGGGAGGGGATGATTACATCACGAAGCCGTTCAGCCTTGCCGAACTGACAGCCCGTGTGGAGGCACATTTGAGGCGGGAGAGTCGGCCGCGGCATGGCAGCGTGAAGATGTCCGGCGAGCTGTTCATTGATTATACAGGGCGCTGCGTGTACTGCAAAGAGCAGGCTGTCCCATTTTCCAAAAAGGAGTTTGACATTATAGAATTCCTGTCCCTCCATGCGGGGCAGGTCTTTGACCGGGAAAGGATTTATGAGAGGATCTGGGGATATGACGCCGAAGGCAGCAGTGACATCCTGAAAGAGCATATCCGCAGGATACGTACAAAGCTGGCGAAGGTGACAGACAGGGAGTATATAGAGACAGTCTGGGGGTGCGGGTATAAGTGGGTAAGTTAAAGGATATGACGCTCAAAAAAGCATTCTATCTGATCGTGTCAGTCACGGCAGTTATTGTGCTGTGTCTGTCTGCGGTATCCGTGAGAATCTGTTCCCGGATACATGACCGGATCACGTTGTCCCATGCTTTCAGGATGGATGCGGCAGTTTTTGATGACGAAGACGGCGAATACTGCATCATGGAAGCGGAGAGCGGCGGCACAGAGGATGGTCATATGGAATTTACAGACAGGGAACTGTGGATATGCAGGATTACGGAGATACTGATTGTGTTCCTTCCCGTATTGTTTTCTGCCCTTGGGATAGTATGTGCCGGAACCTGTTTTTACCACGTCAAGCTGAAAGAGCCGCTTACGGCTTTGAAACAGGGAATCAGCCATATAGCGGACAATGATCTTGATTTTTCAATCGGCTATGGAAAGCAGGACGAGCTGGGGGAACTGTGCAGGGCATTTGAGACCATGCGGGGCGAGCTGGTAAAAAATAACCGTTATATGTGGGGGCTGGTAGAGGAAAGGAAAAAGATCAATGCAGGCATCGCCCATGATCTGAGGACGCCGATTACGGTCATCAAAGGCTACAGCGAGTACCTGGACAGGAATGCCGGAAAGGAAAACATGACAGGGGACGGCATACGGGAAATTGCAGGGTATATCAATCAGGCCGCGGTCAGGCTGGAGGAATATGCGGATTCCGTGCGTGAGGTTCAGGCTTTGGAGGATATGCGCCTGGAATACGGAGAAGTCCTGCTGGGCAGTTTTTTGGAAGAAATGCGGGCGCAGCTTTCCGTCATGGCCGGTCAGAACGGGAAAGAAATCTGTTTGCGGGCCGGGCTGCCACAGCAGGCTGTGAAAATGTCCGCTGCCGCAGTATTCCGGATTATGGAAAACATCGTAGACAACTCCCTGCGGTTCTGCCGGGAAAGGATAGACGTGGAGGTTTCTTTTGACGCGCCTTTCCTTACTGTCACCATAACAGATGATGGCAGGGGATTTTCGGAAAAGGAGCGTGTGGAAGCAACAGATTATTTCTATAAGGGAAAAGCAGAAAAGAAGCATTTTGGCATCGGGCTGACCATATGCAGGATACTTGCACAAAAGCATGGCGGTACCATTCTGCTCGATAATGCCCCGGAAGGCGGCGCACGGGTGACAGTGAAAATAAAAACAGAAGAAATTTAGCCATTGTGACGGAATGTAGACTTTTAGCTGGTAAACTCTCCTTATCAAAGGAACTGCCCGAACAGTTCCTTAGCGTATAAACGCTGGAAAGGAGAGTTTTTTCATGGAGATACAGATCACATCTTTGAAGAAAGTTTATGGAAAAAAGACCGCTTTGGACGGCATCACCTTTTCCGTCGGAAATGGTATGTTCGGACTGATCGGAAGGAACGGTGCAGGGAAGACGACGCTGATGCGGATTCTTGCCACACTGAGCAGACCTTCCGGCGGGCAGGTCACATTTGACGGAATCCCGCTGGAGGATACAAAGAAAATCAGGTCTTTCATTGGATATCTGCCGCAGGAGTTTTCCTTATATCAGGATATGTCCATACTGGAGATCATGCGTTATCTGGCGGCGCTTTCCGACATTCCGGAAAAGACCTGTCGGGAACGCATCCCCCGGCTCCTGCAGCAGGTGAATTTATGGGATGACAGGACAAAAAAGGCCGGGAAGCTGTCCGGTGGGATGAAACGGCGGCTTGGTATTGCGCAGGCTCTGTTGGATGACCCGCAGGTACTGATCGTTGACGAGCCGACCGCAGGGCTTGACCCGGAAGAAAGGCTCCGTTTTTATACCCTGCTTGATGAATTTTCAGGCAGCCGTACCGTGGTTGTGTCCTCCCATATCATGAGTGACATTGAAGCGGTGTGTGAAAATGTGGCGGTGCTGGATGCCGGGCGGCTGCTGTTTGCTGGTACAGTGGAGGAATTGGCAAAAAAGGCGGAGGGAAAAGTGTTTGAACTGGCCATCCCCAAAAAGGAGCAGGATGCGGTCAAAAGGGATTACCATATCCTGTCCAGTCAGAGCCGTGCATCGGATGTAAGAATCCGTGTACTGGCTGACCGAATCCCGTCAGGCTGTCCCGTTTCCTGTGTGCCTACAGCCTGGGACGGGTATATGGAATTGCTGCGCCAGCTGGAAAAGGGGGTCGGGAACTGATGAGACTGTTTTTTATGGAATGCAAAAAAACAGCAGGGGGCGTCCTGTACTGGCTGTATGTACTGGCATTGTTTTTTGTCTGCATCCGCCAATTTGATGCGGCAGTGGAGGATGAACTTCGCAGGAAGAAGGATCCGACATCCATATTTTATACTGCGCCTGATGGCGTATACACCGGGGATTCCGAACGGCTGTCTGATGTGAAAATGCAGGAAAATATGATGACCGGGGCAGTCACACGGCTCTTGGACAGTTACCGCAAAAACGCCTATGAATATTATCTGTTCGGATATGTAAAAACGAAAGCGCTGTCCGGAGAAAAGCAGAGGGTGATCCTTTCCTATTTGGAAGAACTGACAGGAATGAGCAAAAAAGCCATAAACGGGGAAGCGGGGGAGGACAGCGCAGAAGATTTTCAGATTTCCGGTGGCGGTGCGTTCTTTTTTGAGCCGGGGCAGGGAAGCATGAACGAAAACGGTCAGTTTGTCATAGAACCCGGCGATTGGAAATATACGGAAAACAATGATGATATAGCCGGTGCATCCCAAAACCCGGAAAGTGATTTTGACAAGGTAACATTTGAACGTTTCCAGGAAATCATGGGAGCGGTAGATGCCATGATCGGGCGCAATTCCTATTTCAGTCAGGAAATGTTGACCCTGTATTACTGCGGGAATGATATGGAAGAAAACCATGTTACAGAGCAGCAGCACAGGGAATTCTATGAAGGAGACCGTGTGACGGGAGCATTTGCCAGGTATTACTGCGACAGTATTTCCCTGGTGGTTTTAGGGCTGCCCGCCCTGGTAGCGATCGAACTGATGATGAGGGATAAGCGCCGTAAGATGCAGGCACTGGTGTACCCGCGGACGGTTCCCGGCACAAGACTGGTCTGCACCCGCTTTGCGGCATCCGTCTGTATGGTGATGCTGCCGCTCCTTATCTTCCCGATCAAGTCGTTGGCGGCACTGGTACAGTTCTGCATGGAGGCAGGAGCACAGCCGGATGTATTTGCCTTTGCAAAATATGTCTTGTTGTGGATTTTGCCCACAGTTCTGCTTGTTATGGCCATCGGGCTGTTCTTGACGATACTGACTGAGAATTATGCCGGCGTTTTGATCGCAGGGCTGCTCTGGCTGGCGGGCAGGCCGTCTATCGGTAAGATTGCAGGCGGAAAGTATGATTTATTTGATCTTATCATCCGCCATAATACATTAAAAGGATATGGGAGGATGATGGAGAACATCCACATGCTGGTACTGAACAGGGTTTTCATTTCCGGTATGGCTTTTGTGCTTTTGGCGTTCTCGGTTGTTTTATATGAGGCAAGACGGAAAGGGGTGGATAGCTTTGAGAACCGAAAACTTTTTAACTGTTTTAGGGGCGAACGTCCGCATGAATTATAAGAATACGCTCATTCCGTCCATCCTGCTGTTGCTGGTTATTCCGCTGCTTTATGGGACTGCAGATCTGGACTGTATAAAATCTGCTGACTGTCTGGAGCGGATGGTGGCATTGGTCGGGATTCCCATGTTCACCTCCTTGTTTTACAAAGAACAGTCTCGTGACTTATATGACATGGTTGCTCTGCGTCCGTTTTCCTTCCGGGTCGTGGCAGCGCTGCGGATCGGAATTTCAATGGCAGGCACTTTTGCTCTGGTGATGGTATTTGAGATTTATATGCGCAGCTGTGGAAGTATATTCCCGATGGGCGCATATGCTGTTCGGACATTGGCGGCGTGCATGGGGCCGGGGTTTGCAGGGCTGCTTTGTGCTTCTGTTGCAAAAAGTACAGCTGTCGGGTATTTGGGAGCGTTCTGCTTCTGTTTTGTGGTACAGGCAGGACCCGGTGATTCAATATTTAAGCCTGTTACAAACGGAATTCATCCATTGCTGGTATTATTCCTTTGTAGTGCCGGAGCGGCAGGCCTTCTTTTTTGTAAGCCGTCATATCAATAATGCCTGACTGGATTTATAACTTTCAGAATGATACAAAAGTTAACCGCCGCACCATGGACTTTGTCCGCCATATGTGGCGGTCTGCTTTTCCTGATTTTGAAGTTGAAAAACTAACGGTATTAGTTTATAATATAGCTAACACCATTAGTTTTGGAGGTAATTTCTATGGCAGGAAAAGGGCTGAATACAGACCGTATTGTGGAAGCCGCCGCTGAGCTTATTGCTGAAAAGGGATTTGACCGGTTTTCGCTTCGGGAACTGGCGGATAGATTAGGCGTGAAAACGGCATCTCTATATAACCATATCAGCAGTCTGTCGGAGCTGACTTCTAATATCGGGCAGCTTGCATTTGAAAGGATGGCAGGCCAGCTATACAGCGGAACAGAATGTGCATCGTCTTTTGATACGCTTTACCATATAGCAATAGGATATCGGAGATTTGCGAAGGAAAATCCAGAATTATATAAAACAATAGTCAAAATTCCGTCCGCGGGAGATTCCGGTTTAATTGAAAAAGGGCAAAATCTTGTACACAGTTTATATCCTGTATTGGAAGCCTGCGGTCTATCAGAAAAGGACATCATCCATTTCAGCCGGACAATACGCAGTGCCATGCATGGATTTGTTACTTTAGAGGAAGCAGGCTTTTTTGGAACGATGGCAGATGCTGACGAAAGCTATTCCTATATGGTAGAAACATTGATTCGGTCATTAAAAAATGAGTATGGAGGGGCAGACAGGTGATGCAGGAAATTATGGATAACACTGTTTTGGAATTTGAGTGCATTGGGATGGACAGCGGAAGCAGATTTCCCGTCGAATATACCGGACGAGGGCAGGATATATCGCCGGAATTTGTGATAAAGAATCTATCACCGAATGCAAAGACCCTTGCTGTTACATTGGAAGATTTATCACACCCGATTAAGGATTTTACCCATTGGATCATTTGGAACATTCCCGCTGCTGACAGAATAAAGAAAAATATTCCTGCTGGTAAGACAGTGCCAAAGTTGGGGAATGCCTGCCAGGGGATAGGATATGGTCTGCATCGTTATGCGGGACCGAAGCCGCCGAAAGGGAAAAAACATACTTACCGTTTTACAATCTATTCTTTAGACTGTGAAGTAAACATAAACGTTAATTCGATGAAAAGAACTTTTTTGAAAAAGGTAGAAGAGCATATCATTCAAAAGGGAAGTATCATTGGTGAGTTTGAGTGAGAAATGACTGCAAACTATTATCATTCGGAATGTGGAACATTCGATGACAAAGTGAAACTTCCCTTTTGAATGCGATCAGAACTTATCTGTAACAGTTAAAGAGAAGGAAAGTATAAATGTAGTATTAGCTCACTATATAATACTTGGTTCAGAGTAATCCGTGTACTCATTGGATACCTTTAGGTAATGCTCATGGGCGGTAAAGTAACACAATATTTTCTTAATTACAAGCTGAATACATACCTTGCTGACAGTGGCAGGCACAAGAGCGCTTTGAAAGGCTCATAGAGGGCATGAAACAGACACAGGGTATAATCGTGATACCTGCAAGAAACCTAAAGAACTAATTGCCATTCATATATCTTCGTGTTACAATACATCTACGGAAAGTACCCATGACAGGGTGGTAGCCTCCCGAGTTTATGAAAACCGGCGTGCCGGAATACATAGGAAGGGAGGTGGCGCCGATGACAGCTTTTGAAATCATTTCGATTTTCATTGGAATATTAGCATTGCTGATGTCCTTTGGTAGCTTAATTGTTGCGTTGCTTGCCTTTCTCGATAAGAGAAACAAGCGAAAATAAAAATGCCTATCCTGTCTGATCCACAGGATAGGCGGTGTCCGTAAGGACATTCTTTAGCCTTAACTCGGAGCATCCACTTTGGAGTGGGTGCTTTCCCTTTGTATTGTTATAATACCATTTAATGTGAAATGTTTCAAGGAATTTCCGCTAAAAGCTGTAGATAATTGTAACAGTTCAGCCCAGCCCTTTGCATTTACTGCAATTGCACTTTGCTTTGGTAAAGTGCGTGAGGATGCGTAAATTTTGCCAAAGGAATCTGCCCCTCGCCACAGGCGATTTGGAATGGGCAGATTCCGTAACAGAGAAGCCGAAGGCTGAACTGTTACAGATAATTGTTTAGTAAATTTCGATTTCGCCCTCATAGTTGTTGGCTCTTTCCAACAGAAAACGTCCATATCAAACGGGAATGTGTATGCCTGGAAGTGCAGCGATAGTATTTATTGTTGTCTACCTGATGGCAGAGCTTTTTTCTATGTGAGCATCGTAGTTTATGGGTCCTGTTTTTTAATAAAGGTTCATGGTTAATGTCCACCAAATAAAAAACAGTTCCGACTGGTTTTGCTTTTCATATTTCTTGAGCAGGTGTCTAAATATTACAATACCTATGATAATCTGAAAAACAAGATAACCGCTCAAATATAGCACTATCATGCGGGCATTATCAATAATTTCAAGTGTACCCAATATAGAGAATATCATGATTGAAGCACAAACTGTCATAATTCCGATCGTATAAGAATATCGTCCAGATTTATCTCTTAATTTTGATTTTAATTCATCATGGAGTTCTATCTTTTCGTTTGCGATTTTTTCTTGATACCGTTCTTTGTTTTTGGGCGAGTTCCAATAAAAATATTTGCAAATCGTAACTATACCAGAACAAATACCTCCGGCCGCAAAACCAATAAGCAAACTGTCCAGAACACTATCGGTTAATAATTCTATACACAAAAGAACGGCTCCCCAAAAACAAACAAAATCCCATCAATTAAAATCCTTTTTTTTCATTCTCTCAAACTCCTTTCATGGATAAAAATTTCTTCAATTTGCTTACCAAAAAAATCTGAAATTGCAAAAGCCAATTCCAAAGAGGGATTATATTTTCCCGTTTCTATTGAGCTGACAGTTTGCCTTGAAACTTTAAGTATTTTTGCAAACTCCTCTTGGTTCATGCCTAATCCTTTTCTTAATTCTTCAACCCTGTTTTCCAAATATGATCACCTCTTTGACAAGTTTCCTTTACATTTTGAATGTAACACATGAGAATATGACTGTCAAGTTTCCTTTACAAATTCCCTTAACAATATATTGTACAAAACAGCGGCGGGACCAGCTGTTCTTGTCTTGTTTTGTGTGGTGCTTTCTCTATGTAACATGAGCATTATCAGACGTCATGAAAAAGGAGAAATTCCTATATACAGCAAACAATAAATAAAATCTTTCAAAGCAGCGAAAGGGATGGTATAATCAACAGGGTATCCGGACGATAAAGCTGTGGTTTGTGTTATACGATACGCGGATGGTCAGGGCAGGAACTGCAACGCTGTAATCCCGGCTGTAAAATTGATGAAATTCAGCATCTTGAAACATATGTTCGAGTGTGGTATGATGTTGCTGTGAAAGTTTATGACTTTCACAGCATGGATGATCATGCGGCCTGCCAGACGGCAGATTTAGTATGATGTGGGTTAACTATGCAAAACGGAAAAAGAGGACAACAGGGACAATTTCCGAATGGAATTCGGAAAGCAGATATTGCGTTGGTAGTAGTCTGTGTGTTGGCGGCGGTGCTGACCGGTGTTTTTTTGATTCTGTATCGACGTGAGGGGGATGTGGTAAGGGTTTCCTGTGACGGCGAACAGCTGGCAGTGTTTACGCTTGCCGCCACGGAAATGCAGGGCAGACAGTATTATCTGGTATGGGCTGAAGACGGTCAGATGACAGTATCGAACTGTGGAAATGCTCCGGTGATTCCTGACGAGGGAGCTTTTAATCTGTTTTCCGTTACAGACGGTGTGGTGCAGATGGAGGCGGCTGACTGTCGGGATCAGATCTGCGTTCGACATCGTGCTGTTTCTGCCGTGGGAGAGAGTATCATCTGTCTTCCGCATAAGCTGGTGGTGGAGATAACGACCGGTGAGACGCATCTGCGCGGGACAGGGAAGGAACAAACGGGACAAAGGAATTTCGAGGACAGAAAAGATAATTCACAGGATTCGACGGAAGAAGCGCTGGATGGGGTGGTGGAGTGATGAGAAAGACTGCGGAATCAGGGCTTTTTCTGGCTGTGGCATTGGTTTTGTCTTATGTGGAGTCATTAATTCCCTTTTCTTTCGGGATTCCCGGTATCAAGCTGGGACTGCCGAATCTGATCGTTGTGCTGTTATTGTACCGGGGTGAGGCCAGACGGGCGGTAGTCGTGAATTTCCTGCGCATTTTATTGTCGGGTTTTCTGTTTGGCAATCTTTTTGCCATTTTCTATGCGATGGCGGGTGCGGTGTGCAGCTTTAGTGCGATGGCCGTCGGAAAGCGCGCCGGGTGTTTCTCCATAGCGGGGGTGAGTGTGCTTGGCGGCGTGTTTCATAATATCGGACAGATTGTTGTAGCTATGGCGGTAGTGGAGACTTTTTATGTTGGTTATTATATGCCGTTTCTGATCCTTGCCGGCACGGTGACGGGAGCGGTGCTGGGCATTGTGGCCATGGAATTGCTGCCGTATTTGCAAAATGCGGTCGGAAGTGAGAAAAGATAGGAAGTATAAGAGGATAAGAAGACAAGAAGCATAAAAGAATAAGAGGCATAAAAAGACAAGAGGCATAGAAGGATAAGAAACACAAAAAGACAAGAAGCATAAAAAGATAAGAAGCACAAAAGGGCAAGCAACATAAAAATAAGAAGCATAAAAAGTATAAGAAGCACTAAATTATAAGAAGCTAAAGGGTTCTGGGAGAAATTATGTACGCATATTTAAAGGGAACATTGGAAGAGATCGCAGAGGATGCGGTGGTGGTGGAAGTGGGGAATATCGGCTACAATGTGCGTGTGTCGGCCACTACGGCGCAGGGGCTGCCGGGGATTGGCAGTGAGGTCAAGATTTATACCTATACGCTGGTGCGTGAGGATGCATTTACACTGTACGGGTTTCTGACTAAGGATGATCTGGAGATTTTCAAGAAATTGATCACGGTCAATGGCATCGGGCCGAAAGGTGGACTGGCCATCCTTTCCGTTATGAATGCGGATGCTCTGCGGTTTGCGATCATGGCAGGGGATGCGAAATCCATCGCCAAAGCCCCCGGCGTGGGGAATAAGACGGCGGAGCGTGTGATCCTGGATCTGCGGGATAAGATCTCGCTGGAAGATACGCTGCGGGGACTGGGCGAACCGGTCGTTACGGCAGGTGCAGTTGGCGGCGGTGCGGATAATGTGATGAAGAGAGAAGCCATAGAGGCACTTGTCGCGCTTGGCTATTCGGCTTCCGATGCCACGAACGCCGTGAAGCGGGTAGAGGTGGATGAGAACAGCACGGTGGAGGGGATCTTGAAGGCGGCGCTGAAATTTATGTTTTGATGTGGAGATAGAAGAGAATGAGTAACAGAATGATCGAGACAAACCTGATCGAGGAGGACGTGAAGATTGAAGGATCCCTGCGCCCTCAGAATCTGGATGATTATATCGGGCAGGCAAAAGTGAAGGAAAATCTGAAAATCTACATCGAGGCGGCGAAGCAGCGTCATGATGCGCTGGATCATGTCCTTTTCTACGGACCGCCGGGACTGGGCAAGACGACGCTGGCGGGGATCATCGCCAATGAGATGGGCGTTCATATGAAGGTGACCAGCGGGCCGGCCATTGAGAAGCCAGGAGAGATGGCAGCGATCTTAAACAATCTGCAGGAAGGGGATCTGCTGTTCGTGGATGAGATCCACAGGCTGAACCGGCAGGTGGAGGAAGTGCTCTATCCGGCGATGGAGGACTATGCCATAGATATTATGATCGGCAAGGGGGCTTCGGCCCGTTCCATTCGTCTGGATCTGCCGCATTTTACGCTGGTGGGAGCAACGACGAGAGCCGGACTTTTGACGGCTCCTCTGCGGGACCGTTTCGGTGTGATCCACCGGCTGGAGTTCTATGAAGTGGAGGAGCTTAAGGTGATCATCCAGCACTCAGCCAGAATCCTGGACGTGGAGATCGAAGAGAAGGGGGCGCTGGAGCTGGCGAAGAGAAGCCGCGGCACGCCGAGACTGGCCAACCGTATCCTGAAACGGGTGCGGGATTTCGCACAGGTGAAGTATGACGGTGTCATCACCGAGGAGGTGGCGACTATTGCACTGGATCTGATGGATGTGGATAAGATGGGGCTGGATCACGTGGACAGAAACATCCTGTGTACCATGATCGACAAATTCAAAGGCGGTCCTGTAGGGCTGGATACGCTGGCGGCGGCGATCGGCGAGGATGCCGGAACCATAGAAGACGTCTACGAGCCGTACCTGATCAAGAATGGATTTATCAACAGAACGCCGAGAGGGCGGGTTGTTACGGAACATACGTACCATCATCTGGGACTGCCGTATGATGGTTGAAAACAGTCTGGACAGCCCTTCCCGGCCGTGCCGTTTTTCCTTCGGCTCCGGGGTTTCCCGCAACCCGACCACAAAAGCGATGTGGCCGGGTTGCTCTGAGCCGGCGTCCGCTGCGAGGCGTCCTATACCAGGCTGGCCCGTTACAACAAGGTGTCCTATTCCTCGGATGCAGATGATGGCTGCCTTAAGTGTTTTCTTTCCTGTATAAGTCCAAAAAGTAACTGTTATTTTCCAGCAATTCATCAAAAGTCCCATGACCAACAATCTGTCCGTTTCTGAATACAACAATACGGTCAAATTCTCTAATGGAAGTCAGACGGTGGGCGACGGCGATCACGGTAGCATGTTTTATCTGTTCCAGAACATTTTTCATAACAATACCTTCGGTCACATTGTCCAGTGCTGATGTTGCTTCATCCAAAACGACTATATCAGAATGATCAAACCAAAGTCTGGCCAATGCCAATCGCTGCTTTTCCCCACCCGATAAACAGGTCCCTTTCTCACCGATTCTTGTTTCTATCCCTTTATCCAATGTGCAAAGCAGTGGATTAAGATATGTTTTTTCAAGGCATGCATGAATATCGTCTTCTGAAACTTCCCTGTCAAACACAAGATTTTCTTTGATTGTGCCGTCAAAAACAGGAGTGTCCTGCGATAGATAGGTTACTTTTTCATACAATGATTTCAGTGAAATATTTTTGAGTGGTTCGTCATCAAAAAGAATCGTTCCTTTATCATACTTGAGCAATCCGACCAGAATTTTTGTCAGTGTTGATTTTCCCGAACCCGATTCGCCGACAAATGCTGTTTTTTCACCTTTTTTAATCGTCAGGCTGACAGATTGAAGCACTTCTTTGTTTTCATAGGAAAACGATAAGTCCTCAACATGAATTTCGCTTAAAAATGCCAGAAATGCCAGGCCCCGTTCAAGCTGTGTATCTTCTTTCAGATCCAGCAGTCCCGTAAATCGCAGCCAGGCCGTTTTATTCAATTTGTACTGCACATAAATGACGTTAAAAATTGCGACAGGAGTATACGCATTATCAATCAATGTGATTAAAGCGACGACAGAGCCAATGGATAAATGGTTGTATCTCCACGCATAAGCTAAGATCCCAACATCCAGGCAGGCAACCAGCAATGCAAATATGGTGAAAAACGCTTCGTGTATCATAGTCATTTTCACTTTTGATGATACAATAACACGCTTTGCCTCCAATGCCTTTTTCACTTCATTTGGAAATTGATGTTTCATGCGGAAAAGCGGCATTTCCATAAAACCACGCACAAGATAATGGTTTAATGCTTCCTCGCCTGTCAGTATCTTTTCCTTGATCTGATACAATCCTTTCAGCAGCAGATTCGTTACCAAAAATACAACCATATATCCTGCCAAAAGAAAACAGGTAATCGTTCTGTCTATCTTCCAGATAAAATACAGGCTGAAAAGAATTGTTGGCAGTAAATTTCTGACAACGCAGAACCAAAAGTCATAGAGAACACCTTTTCCTGCTTTAGCCCCGTTTTCAATCTGCTGCACCAGCTTTCCGGTCCCCAGCTTCTGGTATTCAGAATAATCCATTCTGCCAATCTTGCGCAGTGCCAGTAACTTGAAATCCAGATAAATCTCATTCCCGAGTTTGGCAGACGGATATTCGTCTATATAGTTCATTCCATAATTGATCAAAAGAATGACGCCATAAAACAAAATCCCATAAACGGTCAGTGTTCTGTCTGTCAGTCCGTCTATCACCTTTTGAAAACAGTCGGCTTTGTAGTTTGACATAAAGGCATTGAATAAACCGATCAACAGATAGACGATTACCCATTTTTTGTTACTTTTTAAAATTTCTTTCATATAGTGCATAACTGTACTCCTTTTTTCATGATAATATTGTCATTAGGACAGTACAGTTGCAGCTGTCAGCATATTCAATTATCCTCAGCACAATCTGCTGACAGTAAACTAACGCCCGTTAGTTTTATCAACTGTACTGAGTAGTTACCTCGGATATAGTTCATAAGTGAATTCACCTCCATTCTCTTTAAGAAAGAGACTGCGGCATGGTATGTGTCTGCAGTCTCTTTCTTTTCTCTCTCTTTTCGCGTTCTTATTCTGATCTTATTGATCATTATGCCATCACATCGACATTTGCGCCTTCTACCTGCACGGGAACATCCGCGGCTTCCACAGGGATTTCCATGCCGTTTAATTCAAGAGACACGCCGGTTATGTTGCCGAAGGAATCGGAGTTGGAATCGGTGCTGCCGGAGCTTCCTTCTTCCTTCTCCTTGGACAGTTTATCGAAGTAGGCTTTCAGGTATTCCAGGTCGGCTTCCATAATGTCGCGCATTTCTTCGGCGCGGTGTCTTTTCTTAAGCGCCTCCAGATCTTTGGGCGTCATTTCCTGACTGAATCCCTGCAGGAAGTCGTCCATCAGGTCCTGAGAGCTCATGGCTTCTTCCAGTTCTTCCTCGATCTTTCGCATCTCCTCCTGAATCTGCTGCATAAGACGTTCCATTTCTTCCTGACTCATGCCGGCAGTGTCGATCTGGTTGAATTCTTCGGATTGCTCTTCCAGTTGTTCCATCTGTTCCTGAGCGGTCTGCTTGCCGTTTGTCTTCTCGTAGAATTCTTCTTCCTGCAGATGTTTCATCTTCTTCTTGGCCACCCGTGCGATCCGCTCGGCGTGCTTGAGCGCGTTGTGGATCTCCGTATAGTTGTAGTCGCCGCTGGCCAGCTTGAGGCGCAGATCCACGATCTGGAATTTCGTCTTCGTCGTCAGCTGCTTGGCATTCATGGAAGACTTGGAGCGCATGATCTGATTCGACAGTTTCTTAAAACTGTAATTCAGCCGTTTGGGTTTCTTCTTTGCTTTTGCATGATGAATCGTCAGTGTGCCGGCGGAAGAGCCGTCTTTATTTTTTAATTCAATTTTTGTTACGTTGGAATTTTTGACCCGGTTCACGGAACCGACGCAGAGTCCACTGCCCATAACCGATACCTCTACCTTTCTCTGTGATGAATTCATGTCCGCGGGTGGTACGCTGTATTTCCCGTGCAGGTTTGGATACCTGACGGCTGCCGCGGGACGTTTGCCTGTAAACAAGATAGCAGAATACGGTTCAATATTTAACTGTTCAAGGGTGGTGGTCTTTTGGAAAATGCCAGTATACCATATAAGAATACAAAAAAGAACCTTATAGAGTGTCCGATCCTTGAACATAAATGGAAAATCCGTTTCCTGTTTCTATAAGTAGTACAAAATATATATGTATTTGCTTATTTAAATTATCGGCAGTATGGGGGATTTTCTTAAGTTCTGATCTTCTGAAAATAACGGACACAGACGGGCGCGGTTCGATAAAAAAAGAACCCGACGCATCAGGTTCTCTCAAAGTGTTGTCCGAAGACGTCCACCGCAATTCATATTTATAATATACCATAGAGAATAAAAATATGCAAGGACATTACGAATTACTGATAAAATTTTGCAGCAGCTCGAGATGTGTCCGCTGCTGTGTGCCCAGAATCTGGTGGCATATGCCTGATGACATCTGCTGCCGCAGTGTGTTGGTACAGTCCGTAAAGGACAGGACAAACTGTTTGCAGGACGTCTTTGTTTCTCCCATTTTCCGTAGGACATAGGTGATGAGTATGATATAGGCATCTATATATTTAAAATCAAGATTGGTAAGGCCGACCTCCATCTCCAGCAGGGTAATGAGGCGGCGGTTAACCTGTCCGGTCTGGAAGCGGGTATCGAAGATCGTATTATTATGCGCTACGGCATTCCTGAGATCCTTGATCGTGTAGATAATGTATTCTGTAAGTTTTCCGTCGGCATCCAGATTGCCGGGAAGATGCAGGATCCTGGACGTATGCAGTTTCACATTTGCGTTCGCGCAGGAAAAGAACGTGCCGAATTCTCCAAGCGTCAGGGATTCGAAGACTGCCCAGATGGGAATTGACTGGTCAGCGTCGAAAAAATGATTGACGGACTGCTTTTTGTTCGTGTAGTCACGAAGAAGCGCGTTGTTTATCTTTCCTTTCAGGATCATGCGCTTCGCATACTGCTTATGATAAGAATTGCTTCCGGGCGCATAGGAGCGGTAATCGGTGACGGACCGGTTGAACACAACATCCAGATTTTCGGAACCGCTGTCTTTTAAGACGGATTCGATCACATAGCTTTTCAATGCATTCTCAATGAACATTACCTTGGGATAGAAGAGGGTCTTAAGCTGCAGATCGAATTTGTTCAGGGCAATGACTTCATCCAGACTGGAAAAAGGAATCTGCTGTCTCGTATTCCTGATGAAGCGATACCCTTTAAAGCCGTGGTAATAGCCGATATTCCGCAGCGCCTGTGTCTGATTGCTTTTGACGGTTATGAGATGATGGTTCCTTAAATATTTCATTAACTGGTATATGGTCAGCATAAACGTATCCCCCAATAATAAAAGGTAGCCATATTATAACATACAAATATAGTACAATAAAGATGTAAATTTGACCAAAGGCATCTGTTCCTAGCCGCAGGCGAACTGGAATGGGCAGATTCAGGAACAGAGAAGCCGCAGGCGGAACTGTTACGTGAAGAAAACAGAATATCATGCGGAATGCATATTAAATTGACAGGAAACGTGCTATAATCGTAACAATACGGACAGACGAAAATTTTCAGACAACCCGAAACCGACCATGGAATGGAGGAGGAAGCGATGGCAAAAAAGGTAGAAGTAAGCTACAACCCGCAGCTGGGGTATCTGGCGACGGTTTTCAGACATGATTTTGATTTTCTGACGGGAGTCAGGCGTTATGAGGTGCGGCGCTGCGGCGTGGATTTCGAGGTGGAGACCTACCACAAAAACAGGGCGGTGGTGTCGATCGATCTTGTGGGGGCAGGTGCGGTCAGATTCCAGATGTTTCCCTACGGGAATACGGACTGCTTCCGCAATGAGGTGTTTTCTTTTGCAGGGCAGGAGGCGGTGCAGGTCTCGGAGACGGAGGCGTTTATCTGCATTGGCTGTAAGCAGCTGGAGGTGCGGGTGAGAAAACACCCCTGGGAGGTCAGCTATTACTATGAAGGCCGGCTGATCACCAAAGAGCAGGTCCGGGATTCCAACGTGGATAATATGTGCAAAAACCTGCCCATCGGTTTTACGCTGGATGAGAATAAGCGGGTGCAGAAGGTACACGAGACGATGTATCTGTATGCCGACGAGAGTTTCTACGGTTTCGGGGAGAAGTTCACGGATTTCAATAAGAGAGGGCAGACGATCCACTGCTGGCAGACCGATGCGCTCAGTACCAACACGGAGCAGTCTTACAAGAACCATCCTTTCTTTCTGAGCAGCCGGGGCTATGCCGTGCTGTTGAACAGCTTCACCAGGTCCCGTTTTGACATGGGGACGGTCTCCGGCGTGGCCTATAACATGGAAGTGGAAGATAAGTATCTGGACTATACGATCCTGTTTGGCAAAGATCCCAAAACATTGCTGCAGGATTATACCGCCATGACGGGAGCGGTGCCGATGATCCCCAAGTGGGCGTTCGGGCTTTGGATGTCGAAGTGTTCCTATCAGACACAGGAAGAGATCTACGAGGTGGTGCGTAAGGCAGAGGAGCATAAGATCAAGATCGACGTGATCCATATTGACGGCTGGCAGAGAAAGCCGGACGCCGGCGCCTGGGAGTGGGATCTGGAGCGGTTCCCCGATCCTGCGGGCATGATCCGTTATCTGAAAGAGCATCACATTCATCTGAGTCTCTGGATCTATCCTTATATTGACGAGCATTCGGCATTTTTTGAGATGGCCCGGGAAAAGGGGTATCTGGTAAAAGACGGCGAGGGACAGCCGGTGAGATTCTATGCAACGGCCATGAGCGAGTCCAAAGTGGGCTGCTTTGATTTCACCAACCCGGCCTTTCTGGCATGGTACCGGGAACGGGTGAAGGCCGTGGTGGAACTGGGCGTGGGTGTCATCAAGACGGATTTTTCGGAGGCGGTTCCGGCGTATGCAGTCTATCATGACGGTTCCAACGGGGTGCAGGGCCATAACAAACTCACCTTTTTGTATGCAAAGACGATCTACGATATCATGAAGGAGGTGAAAGCAGAAAGCGGAGAGTGCCCGATGCTGTGGGGACGCAGCGGCTATGCCGGCTCCCACACGATACCGGCGGCCTGGGCCGGGGATTCGTCCACCCATCTGAACAACCACGCTTCCATCCTGCGGGGCGGCTTGAGCATTGCCATGAGCGGGGTTCCGTTCTGGGGCTTTGATATGGGCGGTTTCTACAATACCGATCACGACGGCTATGAGTGTCCGCCGGAGACGGAGGAGTATGTGCGGAGTTGTCAGTTCGGGCTTTTTGGCCCGCTGAGCAGATGCCATGGGAAGACGCCGCGGGAGCCGTGGAACTTCGGCACGGAGGCGGAAGCAATTTTCAGGACGTGCAATGATATCAGACACCGTCTGCTGCCGTATCTGTACACCGCGGCCCATAAGGCCCATACGGATTCCGTGCCGATGCTGCGGCCGCTTTTGATGGAATATCCACAGGACCGGAATGTGCGGAACCTTGATCTGCAGTATTTCCTGGGCGACAGCCTGCTTGTGGCGCCGGTGTTCGATCAGGACGAATTTGCCATGTATCTGCCCAAGGGCCGCTGGATGGATTTCCATACCCATGCGGTGACAGAGGGCGGCAGATGGATCCGGCCGGAAATCTGTCAGGAACACATTCCCGTCTATATCAGAGAGGATGCGGTGATTCCGATGCTGGCCCGGGTGCCGGAGGACAGCGAGGCGCCTTATGGCGAGATGGAACTGGTGGTGCATCTTGCCGCAAGAATAGAAGAAAAGGTTTATGACGTTGACAGAGCGTATCAATTTATGGCCGAATACATGGAAGACGGCACGGTTATGGTTGATACTGATCTTCCGGTGGGGCGGATTCTGCTGTGTATGGCGCACAGACCGGCGGCAGTGACTGTCAACGGCAGAGCTGCATCAATAGAGGAGGGCAGTGCCGTATATATGGTCATGTGTAAAGAAGAGATGTGAAAAGCAATATCCCATGTACAAAAAACCAGTAAAAAACAATAAAATCCGGTTGTAATATGTCACTATCTCGGATATAATAGAAATAACCTGAAATGTGCGAGAAAGTCCTGTTATTTTGAACCTACAGATACTTTAAACGGGATTCTTATATTGCCATATAGATGTCAGGCCTCCGGCTTTAGGCCTTATGCAGTGGAAGGCAGAAGTATGGTTGCGGTTACCCACCTAGCTTTGCTAGGAGTCAAAATACAGGATTCGGCATTTTGGGCCATACAGAAGAAAAAGCAGTCGCATTATGCGGCTGCTTTTGCCATGGGCGGCAGGTTTGAAAATAACTTCGACAAAGAGATCAGGAAAAGGCAGGGATGAAAGATCGGAACTGGAATAAAATATGATGTAAGGATGCTCGTTAAACTGGCATTGATCTTTTTGGGACTTCTTTTTTTAGTCTGTGTCTGGCTTGGCAGAAGAGAGCGGGAAATGGAACCCTTGAGAGGGGAGAAAATTACGGTGGAGGATGTGGAGATCCTGCTGCGGGCATTAAATTTTCCGCTTGAAGAATTCCCCTTTTTTGGTAACAGCGCAGGCATGACAGGGAAGAAAGAAACGGTTAAACATTTAGAATTAACGCAGCAGATGGAACGGGAAGAACGGCGGGAAGCTGTAGAAGATGAGGAAACTCAGTCAGAGTATCTGACTTATGGACAGTACATAGAAATACGGAAACGGATTGACGGTGCACAGATGAATCTGCCCGATTATGAAAGTAAATATGAAGAAGAGCAGGAGATGCTGAAGGAAGACTGGTACGCTGCATATCGCCTGATGCTGGCATATCTGGATACGGAATCTTCTATCTGGGAGACAACGGTATTTTTGTTGAAACTGGACACCGAAACAGGGCAGGCATATACGGAAAGCGGCGGCATGGAGAGTCCTTATCGGTATCATTCTTCTGCGTTTGAACAGAATGTTTTGCAGCAGATCAGAGTTTATGTGAAAGGAAGTGAGCTGCTGACAGTGTGCGAAGTCCTGCCGCAGGATTACGAGCTCAATAACGTGTGGATAATGGAATCTACGGATGGTGTACTGGATTGTTTTTATCATCAGATCCAATTTCGCGCAAAGGCAGAGAACCCGGTGGAGAGAGAGCGTGTGGCTGATTTGACGTTTCGTGACGGAGCACTGGTCGCCGTGAGAGAGAAAAATGAGAAAATACATGGAAAACTGCTGCGGATGACGCAGGAGGAAGTGGAGATAGAGGGCTGTGGAGTGTATCCGGTCGAGGATGATCTGGAAGTGTATAAACTGTATGGAAGTCTGATGACAATGACAAGAGCAGATTTGCGGATCGGCTATGCGGATACGGATTTTATCCTATATAAAGGTAAAGTATGCGCCTGCCTGATCTCGGAGGAAGAGGCTGCGGACAGGATCAGGGTTCTTTTGAAAAATGCAGTAAAGAAGAGTAATTATCATGCCGAAGTAGAGTTGGTAGTGGATGGAGAAACGATACAGGTTAGAGCGAAGGATTTACAGGTTGGAGAGCGCAAAGTATATCGGTGTGCTGCGTTGACAGATAAGGTGATATTGCATTTTGAAGGGCGTGAGGAGGAAGATCAGGCGTATCGGGGAGCGATAGAGTGTTATCGGATGACAGACGGGATGGTATTGATCAATGAGCTTCCGCTGGAGGAGTATTTATATGCGGTGGTGCCAAGTGAGATGCCTGCGCTGTATCCGTTGGAGGCGCTGAAAGCGCAGGCGGTCTGTGCCAGAACTTATGCTTACCGGAATATCATGCACGCAGGTCTGCCGGAGATGGGGGCGCATGTGGATGACACCACAAGTTATCAGGTTTATCATAGTAGCAGCGAGAATGCATCAAGCACTACGGCAGTCAAGGAAACAAACGGTATCCTGCTGACCTGGCAGGGAGAACCGGCACAGAATTATTACTATTCTACTTCCTGCGGTGTCGGTACGAATGCGGGAATCTGGAAATCGGAAACGGCGGGTGATATCCCGTATCTGCAGGCTGTGCGGTTAAAGCAGCCGGAGGACGGGGAAACACCGGAAGCAGAAGTGGATGATTTGAAAGACGAAGATACTTTTTATCAATTTATCACTTCGAAGAGCGAAACAGATCTGGAGAAAGAGGAACCCTGGTATCGTTGGCGATATCAGGTTGAGCAGCTGGATGTAAAAGCCATGGCGGCCCGGATACAGTCGTGTTATGCGGTCAGTCCACAATCCGTATTGACTAAGACGGAGGGAGATTACTATGTATCTCAGCCGGTGGAAGAATTTGAAGAGATTAGAAATCTTACCATAGCAGGGCGGGGAGCCGGAGGCGTGGCGGAAGAACTGCTGGTTGAGACAGATACGGGAAGCTATAAGATCATTTCCGAATATTATATCCGCGGTGTTCTGTGTGACGGGGTAAGCAGGGCAGTAAAGCAGGATGACAGCACAACGGTGCCGAAAACCCTGCTGCCGAGTGGTTTTTTTGTGTTGGAAACTGGCAAAGAAGAAGGAAATGTGATAGGATATACGTTGACCGGCGGCGGCTATGGGCATGGCGTAGGGATGTCACAGAATGGCGCCAGGGCGCTGGGGGAAGAAGGAGCGTCCTATCGTATGATCCTGGAATATTTTTTTCAGGGCTGTGAGCTTGATGAAGCAGGGCAGAACAGCGCGTGAAAGAATCGTGCAGGATGCCGGTAAATAATGATTAAAGGTGAGATATGAAGACTGTTTACAGGCTGTATTATATAATGCGTGATTTTAACTGGCAGATGACGAGGAAGAATATCAGTGCGTTTGCGTCCAGCACATCATTTTTTCTCTTCCTGTCCATGATACCGTTGCTGATGGCATTATGTGCTATTCTGCCATATACGAGATTGACGGAGGAGAATCTGCTCACTGCCATCACGAAATTTACGCCGGATGCCATGCATGGCCTGGTGGTCAGCGTGGTATCCGATGTGTATGCAAGATCGGCGGGGACGATCACAATCTTTGCGATCGTTACAATCTGGTCGGCATCCAAGGCGATGCTGGCATTGATCCGGGGCTTAAATGCGGTGAACGATTTTGAAGAAAGACGTAACTATTTTGTACTGCGGTTTATCGCCTGTATCTATACGGTGATCATCCTGGCAGCAACGATCCTGGCATTATTCGTGATGGTATTCGGCAATGTGATCGTGGATCTGCTGCTGGCAGATATTCCGCCGTTACATATCGTGGTACAGTTAGTCATGCGGTTCAGGTTTCTGTTCTCCTGGGCGGTGCTGACATTTGTATTTGCACTGATCTATGCTTATGTGCCCAGCAATAAGCTGCGGTTTAAAGGACAGATCCCGGGTGCGGCGTTTTCTGCTGTTATGTGGGGCGCTGCATCGTATGCCTTTTCCGTATATGTGGATCATTTTAACGGCTTTGGAACTTACGGCGGCCTGACGACCGTGGTGATCATGATGCTGTGGTTTTATCTGCTGATGTATATTTTGATGATCGGTGCCCATGTTAACCGGTATTTCGGACCGGTGTATAAATTTCTGTTTGGATGGCTTGACAAGTCGGCAAAAAGTCACTAGAATGTAGGGAAAGACTGTGAAGGTGTCAGTAGAAGATTGTTTTCCGACAGAGAGAGGGAGCCGGCGGCTGGAAGTTCCCTTCGGTTCAGACAGTATTTTGAATTTCCCACCGGAGTCGTTCGGATGAACCGATATACCAGTAGTCCGGGCCGTCAGGACACGTTACGTCAAATGAGGTGTCTGTCTGCAGACAATGGCAATGCTTTCGGCTAAGCAACCATGGTGCACGACAGGAAGCTGGGTGGTACCGCGGAGATGATTCGTCCCATGTGCAGGTAAGTAAGGCACGTGGGATTTTTTATGGTATAACAAATGCCTGCTTGTAAAAATTTTTCCATATTCTATAAAACGAATACAATTTATTTGGGCAAAGGAGAATAATGATGAGAGAGAAGTTGGAGCAGATCAAGGCAGAAGCGCTGCGGCAGATCGAAGCCAGCGACGCGTTGGAGAAGCTGAATGAAGTAAGAGTCAATTTCCTGGGTAAGAAGGGGGAATTGACGGCTGTGTTGAAAGGTATGAAGGATGTGCTGCCGGAAGAGCGTCCCAAGGTGGGGCAGCTTGTCAATGAGACAAGAGCAGAGATTGAGAAGATTTTGGAAGAATCGATCAGGAAGATGGAGCAGGCAGTCAGAGAGGCGAAGATGAAGACGGAAGTCATCGATGTTACGCTGCCGGCCAGAAAGAATAACGTTGGACACAGACATCCGAGCACCATTGCATTGGAAGAGGTGGAGAGAATCTTCATTGGCATGGGATATGAAGTGGTCGAAGGTCCGGAAGTGGAGAAGGACTACTATAATTTTGAGGCGTTGAATATTCCGGCGGATCATCCGGCGAAGGATGAACAGGATACGTTCTATATCACGGGAGATATTCTGCTGAGAACGCAGACATCTTCGACACAGGTACACGAAATGGAGAAAGGGCAGCTCCCCATCCGGATGATCGCACCAGGCCGTGTGTTCCGCTCCGATGAGGTGGATGCGACACATTCCCCTTCCTTCCATCAGATTGAAGGTCTGGTGATCGATAAGAATATTACGCTGGCGGATTTAAAAGGCACGCTGGCAGAATTTGCCAGAGAGTTATTCGGGGAGAGTACGAAAGTCAAGTTCAGACCGCATCATTTCCCGTTCACGGAGCCCAGTGCAGAGATGGATGTTACGTGCTTTAAATGCGGCGGTAAAGGCTGTCGTTTCTGTAAAGGGGAGGGCTGGATCGAAATCTTAGGCTGTGGTATGGTGCATCCGCACGTTCTTGAGATGAGCGGTATCGATCCGGAGAAATATTCAGGGTTTGCTTTTGGTGTAGGACTGGAACGTATTGCCCTGTTAAAATATGAGATAGATGACATGAGGCTGTTGTATGAGAATGATATCCGTTTCCTGAAGCAGTTCTGAGGTGGGAATCGGTATGTCCGGGATAGAGATCATGTAGTGAAAAGGAAAGAAACAGGGTGCTGAACGCCCTGGAATGGAGGATAAGATGAATACAGCATTATCGTGGATCAAGGCATATGTGCCTGATCTGGACTGTACAGATCAGGAATATATGGATGCTATGACATTGTCGGGAACGAAAGTGGAAGGATACAGCAGACGGGATCACAATCTGGAGAAGATAGTGGTCGGTCAGATCGAGAAGATCGAGAGACATCCGGATGCGGATAAGCTGATCGTGTGCCAGGTGAATATCGGTACCGAGGTGATCCAGATTGTGACCGGTGCGCCGAATGTAAAAGAAGGGGATAAGATACCGGTGGTATTGGATGGCGGTAAAGTCGCAGGCGGCCATGACGGCGGTCCGCTGCCGGAAGAAGGCATCTCGATCAAGGCCGGTAAACTGCGGGGGATACCGTCTAACGGCATGATGTGTTCTATAGAAGAGCTGGGATCCGACAGAAATATGTATCCGGAAGCTCCGGAATATGGAATTTATATTTTCAAGGATCATGTGAAGGTCGGTTCCGATGCCATAGAGGCGCTGGGGCTTCATGATACCGTATTCGAATATGAAGTGACTTCCAATAGAGTGGACTGCTACAGCGTGATCGGTATCGCGAGAGAGGCGGCGGCAACATTTCGGAAACCGTTCTATCCTCCCCAGGTAATCGTGACAGGGAATGGCGGCAATGTGGAAGACTATATTTCTGTTGAAGTGGAAGATCCGGAACTCTGTCCTCGCTATTGTGCGAGAGTGTGCACCAACATTCAGATCGGACCTTCCCCGGAATGGATGCAGAGACGTCTTGCGGCCAGCGGCATCCGTCCCATCAACAATCTGGTGGACATCACGAATTACGTGATGGAGGAATATGGACAGCCCATGCACGCTTATGACCTGGAGACGATTGCAGGACATAAGATCATTGTCCGCCGGGCGAAGGACGGCGATGTATTCCGTACATTGGACGGACAGGAGAGAAATCTGGATGCCGATGTGCTGATGATCTGTGATGCGGAGAAAGAAGTCGGCATTGCCGGTATCATGGGTGGTGAGAATTCGATGATCACCGATGATGTTAAGACAGTTCTGTTTGAGGCGGCATGTTTCAACGGGGCAAACATTCGTAAATCAGCGAAGCGGGTGGGGCTTAGAACTGACGCATCGGGCAAGTTTGAGAAAGGACTTGATCCGCATAATGCGGAGGCGGCGATCAACAGGGCGTGTCAGCTGATCGAGGAGCTGGGCTGTGGTGAAGTAGTGAACGGTATGGTAGACGTCTGCGGTGAACTCACACCGGAAGTCGAGCTTAAGTTTGAACCGGACAAATACAACAGACTGCTTGGTACGGATGTATCAAAAGAAGAAATGCTGGAAATCTTTAAGAGGATAGAAGTAAGGTATGATGCGGAGACGGAGAAACTGATCATCCCGACCTTCCGGCAGGACATTCTGCGGCAGTGTGATATTGCGGAGGAAGTGGCGCGCTTCTATGGCTATGATAAGATACCGTCTACCTTGCCGAATGGAGAAGCTACAACCGGTAAACTGCCCTTTAAACTGCGCATTGAACAGAAGGCAAGGGATATTGCGGAATACTGCGGTTTTTCCCAGGGAATGTGTTATTCTTTTGAAAGTCCGAAAGTATTTGACAGGCTGCTGCTCAGTGCAGACGATCCGGCGCGTCAGGCGATCAGCATTTCAAATCCGCTGGGAGAAGATTTCTCTATCATGCGGACCGTTTCCTTGAATGGTATGTTGATAAGCCTTGCGACCAATTATAACAGAAGAAATAAGGATGTCAGATTATACGAGCTGGGAAATATCTATATTCCGAAGGAGCTGCCGTTGACAGAACTTCCTGACGAACGGATGCAGTTTACACTGGGTATGTATGGTGAAGGCGATTTCTTTACCATGAAGGGGGTCATTGAAGAGTTCTTTGAAAGTATCGGCCTTTGCAAAAAGATCACCTATGATCCGAATGCCGGCAGGAACTTCCTGCATCCGGGCAGACAGGCGAATGTGATCTATGAAGGATGCATTCTCGGTTATCTGGGAGAAGTGCACCCGGAGGTCTGTGACAATTATGATATGAAGACAAAAGCCTATGTGGCGGTGCTGGATATGCCAAAGATCATACCATATGCAACTTTTGATCGTAAATATGAGGGAATTGCAAAGTATCCGGCTGTTATGAGAGATATCAGCATGGTTGTTCCCAAGGAGATCATGGTTGGTCAGATTGAGGCTGTCATTGCCCAGCGCGGCGGCAGGATTCTGGAGGATTATCAACTGTTTGATATTTATGAAGGGGATCAGATCAAAGCCGGCTATAAGTCTGTAGCGTATTCTATCACGTTCCGCGCTAAAGACAGAACGCTGGAAGAGAGTGATATAACAGCAGCAATGAAAAAGATACTCAACGGACTGGAAGGCATGGGAATTGAGCTGAGAAGTTAGAAGATGGAAGGCCTGTAATTGCCGGCACAACAGGTATGGCTGTGAAATTACAGGAAACAGACTGCGCATAATGCGGGAAAGAGATGGAGGAAAGATTGAAAATTAAAATTTTCAATCGCGAGATTTGTGTCTGCGCGTTGCTTGCC
>OFFJ01000324.1_pt1 | contig 39527 bp, 57 predicted proteins | sample 1521261 | NCBI WGS metagenome assembly OFFJ01 (sample SAMEA3504122, study PRJEB24116) | mouse gut metagenome | biome: mouse gut; feature: mouse-associated habitat; material: faeces | place: Denmark | collected 2011 | reverse complement strand
TAAGGCAAGTCGTAAGAAAGTTTTCAGATAAATAAACACGCTTTTCAAAGCTTTTTGGCGTCAATTTTATTTTGAGCTCCTTCGTGATTAAATAATAGACTTCTAATGCAATTTCATTCTCAAAGACATATTCCATGTAAATCATTACCTCCAATGCAATCATATTGTGCCAATTATTTCCTTATATTTCCAGATAAATACATGTGAAGCTTGATGTAGAATGAGTATATGAAAATCTTACTTGATAAAATAATGTATAAAAATAATCTTACAATCCGGCAAGTCTCCGTGATGACAGGTATCCCTAAATCCACGATAGCGGACATTAGATCTGGACTCATAAGTCCAAGAATGGATACAATGGAACAATTGGCAGCAGGACTAAAAATCAGTATTAATAATCTGTTCGAGTCTCCATATAAATAAGTGTCCGGGTTCTCGGACAAATTGAAAATTCCCGTCAGTTCTCATGTTCCCAAGTGTCTTATAAGTAAAAGGAAATATTATACAAATAATCATAGGAACGTTTGTTCACAAATGCTATTGATATTCTGATCAAATAGTAGTACTATATATTCAACAGATTCCGAACACACGTTCTAAATAAACGCGGGAGGTGTTACATATGAACATTGAAGAATGTAAAAAGCTAATCATTAAGATTATCACATCAAGTCAAGATATCGAATACTTAATAGCAGTTTACACGTTTGCAACACATTATCCAGATCAGAGCAAGAAAAGGGAATAGCTGAGGCTATTCTTTTTTCTTTGATAAAGTGCTGGAAAAATCTCTAAAGAAATCTAACAATACTTTTTTGTTTTCTGGTGTCAGCTTGCTATATGTAACGACCAGTGTTTCAAAAAGCTGGTCTTTTTCACCAAGCAAGGTAGCAGCCTGAGCAACCAGATCATTTTCTTCCAGATGAAGAAACATATTTTCGGGACCGCCTTCTCCTGTTCTCAACCAGTCTATATTTACTTTCCGCTCATGCCAGTTGGAAAGCATAATCAAGTGTTTTTCAGTAACATTATTTCGCCCTTTTTCTATATCACATATCCCAGAACGCGTCATTCCAAAAATCTCAGCAAATTCATCTTGTGTTTTATTGCATACCTTTCTTAACTGTTTAAACCTATCGTTTATAGTTTCCATGCTTTACCTCCTCATTACAAATTCAATATATCATACGTCAAGAGAAAAGTAAATATAAAAATACGTAAAACGAACAAAAATATATTGACAAAAGACGTTAAACGTAATATAGTGTACGTAAGATGAACAATGGAGGTGAGGAAATGAAAGTGAAAGAAATTGTAAGTAGGAAAAGTAAAAAGAATAACGCGACAATCATTTTAGAGTTAGAAGGAGGAATGAGGAAAGGCATAGAAAAGGATGTAAAAAAGGCAATTCGTAAATGGAACCGCCTTTTAGGTAATAATTTGAGCTACAAAATTTTAATTATTGAGCGCGCATGTAGTCATCAGGGAGAATAATTGCATCAATCATATCTTCCTCGCTGGAGTCGTAGCTATCAACATAGTCCAGACAGAGGGTTTCAGACATGTCATCTTCAGCTTCCAATATTGATAGATTGACATATTCAAAACCATCCTTTTGAGCGTTGGATAAATTATTAAGAAGTTCAGAGATTTTATAAACGTACATATTTGGAATCCTTCCTTTTTAATAAAATCATGCATATAACTTAGAGAAAATTGCTACTTGCGTGTGGACTTGAAAGAGATTTTTCTTCCAACTCGTTGCTGTTTTCAACAGAATCAAGTCCTTCGTAATCAAACCAAAACTCGTGTTCGTTGAATTTGCAACCAGAGATTTCAAGTGATGCGGGGATTGTTTCTCCGTCATCATCATCAGAATCTAAAATTGATAATTCTACATATTCAATTCCGTCTCGTCGCAGTTCTTGGATACGAGTACGAAGATCAGAGACTCTTAAAAAAATAGAATCGGACATATGTTTCTCCTTTCTTATGTATTTGGCATGTGTGAGTACCATACATCAAGTATAGGAGAAATGTAAGAAAAAAACAATACGTTTTAGAAAAAAGTGGAGGTGAGAAAATGCAGGAAGTAAAGAATAAAAACGAGGTAAAGGAGGAAGAAATTTTAGAACTGGCAGAAATGTACAGACAAATGACACCTGCAAACAGATTTTTCATGGTATCTGCTTCAGGGCTGTTATTAGCAAGCCAGAGTAATACAGAGCAGGTACCGGAGAGGGCAGCAGGATAGGGAGGAGGTGAAAAAAATGTTTGAGGAACGTATTCAAGCAATTTCGGGAGCAACTTTTGATAAGCGCGAAATTGATGATATTGTCGAAAAAACTTTTCAAAAAATAATGTCCGAACTTCCAGAGGAAATGCAGACATATGACATAATTTTATACATTTTACAGCAAATAAAAATGAGATTAAAAGGATCGAAAATTAGGTTACAGTGAATGAATGTTTATATCTTGCAATGTTTCAGATATGATTGAAAGTTCTTGCCCTTTTGTTGTTTTATGTACAATGCAATTTCCTATAGTTGCAACAAGATTTAGACATATATCATCCTCATATTGATGTGTGCTAGATGAGTAAACAACATGGAAATTAGGAGGTGATGTGAGAGTGAAGGTAGATTCTGTCAAAATAAGCAGGCTTGACTCGGTTTTTGATATAGAGATTAACGGAATGCATCTTGAGAATATACAGGATTATAAAATTACAAGCTCCGCAGATGGTGTTACAGAGCTTGAGTTAAAACTAGATATTTCTGGATCGTTTATGGAATTTTGGATACCAGCCAGCCAAAAAGAGCAGACATCATCGGATTTGTAAACCAGGTATTGCGTTTAAGGACATCAGCGAATTTAGAAAACATGCCCTTTTGAGGAGGAAGTTCATTACTTATTACCATTTCCAAAAGATTAGTTATTTTTTCTAATTCATTCTTATCAGGCGAATCAGAGGATTTAATTTGATCTCTTAATTCAGAAATAGTGTTTGTGTAGTTGAAATTTACAATAGATTGAGTTCCGATGACTGAACCTGTAGCTGAACCAATATTGAAAACTGTTGATGTGTTTGAATTATTAAATTTTTTGTATTCAGTTTCTGTCAGATAAAAAGCTTTGTGCTGTTGTAATTCTCCAAAATGATATGAGGGTTGTACGTCTTCGATGAAAAGCCGGTTGCCATTAGGGTTAATCATCCAGTCGTTTGGCAATACATTGTTTTCGGGTAAAAAGCCAATGTATTGCTTGCTAGTAGACTTTTCATGATTCGGCAATCCCTTGATGATGTCGATTATAGTTCCATTTCGTTCGATTTGAAATAAAATGCCGCGGGATTCAATAAAAGTTCTTGCAGTATTCATATTTTATTATTCCTTTCATCACTTAATAGGAAAATTATACCAGATATTTTTATGGAAAGAAAGCGTCTTGATGTTAGTAAAGGGATTCAAATTAGGAATTGCAAGTGAAGAGCCGAGAGTGGCAGCAGGATAGGAGGTGTAAAAAATGTATGCGAATAAGACAACAATAGCCAAAGTTTTTCATATAAGCCGTCAAACCGTCTGGCATCGCCAGCAGGAGATAGAACAGGAGATCGGGAAGAGATATAACCGATACGCCATTTTGGACGGACTGTTAAGTATTGAAGTATTTGCAGACTATGAAAAATACCGTAAGAGGTTAAAAGACAGGAATTTAAGGAAGACAGTACCGCCGTTCAGTATGGAAGAGGCACGGGAGTATTTACAAGAAGAAGGCTTATTACATATCGAATGCAAACAGATTAGCGTAGCCTGTTGATGATAGTGGAGGTGAAAGATTTTGAAAGTAAATAGTATTAAACAGGCAAAGCGGCGCGTAGACAGAAGACGGCAGAAAGCGATCCGGATCATACTCCTTCTGATTGGTGTATTCCTGATCGGGGTTACGGCAGGCTCTACGGCATGCATTCTGGTATTGCTGAATTGCGCATGATGTAGGGAGGTGAAGGAATGTCAAAGATGAAGGAACTGAAGGAGAGGGCAGATCAGTATGCCAGAGAGCATAAGGAAGCCTTTGAAGACTGGCCGCATGGCAAGGTAGCGGATGCGTGTCTGCATGAAGGAAAGAAAGACATTGTCTGCGTCCAGTATGAGGACGGGAGCTGGTGGCATTACGAAGAGACACCGGAGGGCCTCAAATGGTGGTAGGAAAAGAGCGCTTACATAACGTCCGCCAAGATAGTAAGCGCTCACCTAATCAAACAACATTATTGTAACAGAGAAAAGGAGAATCGTCAAATTGAAAGCAGTTAATTTTGAACTGATCAAAGTCCTGCACCGGTTCCCAAAACAAGAGGGAGCAGTCTACCGCAGGGAACTGTGCATCATAGACTGGTTCGGGAAAGGCCCGAAGTATGACATCCGCGGCTGGAATGACGATCATACGAAGATGACGAAGGGGATCAACATGACAGAGGAGGAGCTCCGAGAGCTGGTGGAAGCGGCGGAACAGGTTTTATATTAAGCGGTATTAGCGGTTAAAGGAGAGCGGATCAGTAGTGGATGAGGAATACAGGGAAGTGATCAATCGGTTTTTCGGGTTATACAGGGAACTTCAAAAGAGCAGCGATTTAAAGATCCGCTTAAGCTTCAGTGCCTACAGCGACGGGATCATAGAAGTCTGGGAAGGGAAAGGATCCGAAAAGATCTGTATCTGCAGAGTGGAAGAAAAAGAAGACATAGCATGCTATAAAAAGGCGATAGGAATCTTAAAAATGCATTACTGGGAAGGAGATACGGGACATGTGAAGAAAGCAGGGTAAAAGCAGGCTGGGGCGGACAAGCCCCGGATAATAAAAAAATAAGCACACCTACTGCAATAGATGTGCCAGTGACTTACGCCACCACGGATTAAATACATATATATCATACCATCTGTGGGGCGGAAAGTCAAGGAAATACGGGGATTTTCGCCCGTTTTCATCACTTGTTAAGAATATTAAAGTTAGGACAGATGGTATGAAAAAACGACATAAAAAACGATATAAAAGGCTGACATACCTTTTTGAAGATTCTATTGAGATATATGAGTATCTGGATGGGAGGTATGGGGCTCCGGGGGAAAAGAGGGAGAAGAAGAAGGAGCCCACCCCCGAACAGATCAAGAAGAGGAACCAGTGGAACCGTGAGCGGAAAGCGCGGCATAAATTAAAGACATGGTTCCATGAAAATGACTGCCTTTTTCTCTTGACATACCGCAGGGAGTTAAGACCTCCAAATATGAAAGCGGCGAAGGAGGACTTCAGGAAAGCGGTCAGGAAGATCCGGAGGGAATACAAAAAGAAGGGATGTGAGCTCAGATGGATGCGCAATATTGAAGTCGGCCCGAAAGGAGCATGGCACGCCCATCTGGTCATCAACCGTATCCCGGATGCAGATCTGATCGTAAAAAAGGCATGGCTGCATGGACATGTAACTCTTAAGCTCCTGTATGAAGAAGGAGGTTTTGCAGATCTGGCCGGATACATAACCAAGACTCCCGAAACAGCGAACGAATACGGAGAGAATCTGGTAGAGACGGATTACTCGGCGTCACGAAACCTTCCAGTAAAAGAACCCCGACCAAAGAAGCTTACGCGCTGGCCGAAAAAGCTGAGGGAGAAGGAAGGCTTCTGTCTGGATAAGACAAGCTTCTACGAAGGGATCAATCCGGCTACCGGGTGCAGATACCGGTATTACACGCTGATCCGGATCAACAGGAGGATTTAAAATGCAGGAAGAGAAGGAAGTAAAGGTATTTATAGAGACCACCCTTGCCGGTCCCTGCGTAAAAGATGGCTGGTATGCAGCCCTTCTTGAGTGCCAAACAAGCAAAGGGCCTGCAACCAGATGGTTAGTCGGTATGGAAGAGAAGACCACTTATCACCGCAGTGTCCTTCTGGCAGCCATATATGCGCTTAAGAGATTAAAGCCTTGCAGGGTGATCATCCATACCCGGTGTACCTACATCATAGGAAACTATCAGCAGGACCGGCCGGAAGGATGGAGCCGGTCGGAGTGGAAGAAGCCTACCGGGGAGGAGGTAAAGAACAAGGATCTGTGGCAGCAGTTCCTTGATGAGGTTAACCGCCTTGGAGGGAAAGGCAAAATCACCTTCCAATTTAGTAAACATCACGATTATAAGGATTTTCTCAGGAAGAAGATACAGGAAGGGCAGGAGGAGTTAAAAAAGAAAGCTGAAAAAGAAGCTGAAAAACAGAAGAAACGTTGATTTTACTAAATGTGGAGGGCATTTTCATGAAACAGAGGGAAAAGGGACATAAAAAGTGCAGGAAACGTTGATTTTATTAAATGCCGGAGGCATTTTAAGGAGGAAAGAAAGATGTATGAAATATTTGGGAATTTTGACAGTGTAGAAGAGCTCAACGCATGTGCCGAAGGACTAAAGGCAGCAGGCGATACAGAGAAGCTTGCGGAGCTGGCCAAAGAGAACGGGATACCGGAGCTATTTGCAGAGGATTACATAAATGGAAATTCAGAGGAGCTTACAGACTGGATGAACGCAGCCATCGGAAAGCTGGAGATAGAAGCGGCAGCACACACGGATAAATATGTACCGGCAGAACCAGCGGCAGATTATCTCAAATCACTGTGTATAGAAGAGCAGTTCGCCCGCCGTGTGCGACGTCGCACAAAATCAATGGAAAAGTGCATGGAATTTATAGAAAAGAAGACTGGAGAACAGGTAAGGAAAGGGATCATGCATGTACCGGATCTGACCTGTTTCCAATGGGGACGGGATTATTTTCTGAAAGAAGGTGCGGATAAATGATCATGGCATATAAAGGCTTTGAGAAAGACTTATCCTGTACATTAGGAGCAGGAAGATATCAGTACAAGGTCGGGGAGTGGCATGAGGAGGACAGGGCAAAATGCGCAAATACGGGACTCCATTGCGCGGAGAATCCCCTTGACTGCCTGAATTATTATCCGGATACGGAGAATTCTGTCTACTGCATCGTGCTGGCAGACGGAGATGTGAATGAAGATGGAGTAGACAGCAGGATCTCCTGCACGCGGATGAAGGTGGTGAAGGAGCTTAAGCTGAAAGAATTTGTCATGCACAGCCTGAACTATATTTTCAGGCATCCATACCGGAAAAATAACCGACACGTAAAGGGAGAACTCGGTAAGGCTGAGAGGGGGTTCGTCATCGTCCGTGGAAAACATCCAGCCGCAAAAGGGAAGATAGGAGATATACTGGCATTCGTGAAGGAAGAGCCGGACAGAAGGGATGTATCCGAGCTTGGAATATACGAAGTAGACGGGAAAGAGATCTTGCCGGATGTCTGGTACGACATCAACGGGAGGAGGGCAGCAGAGTGATAAAGAAAGAGTTAAGGAAACTCCGGAAGTTGTATCCGACCAAGACTATGATGCAGAAAGCAGGAATGGATGTCCCTGTACTGGTAACCCGGAAGAGCGGATGGAGAAGGGAAGATTTATACAAGTATAAATATGGGATCTATATGCGCTGCCAGATCTTAAACGGTATCCTGAAAGTAGCATTTTTCCTTGCGGAGAGCATGCGCCTTGGAGGGAAAGCGCCGGTATATGAGCTGTTCATAAACAAAGAGGCCGGCGAGTTTATGACGTGGGATGTAAGGCAGGAGAAGTGGAGGAAAGCAAAGGTAGATATGCTGGACTGGCCGGAGTACACGTGGCATTCCGGGAGGTACATAAACCCAGAGGGATACCGGAGTATAAAGAAACATCTGGGGACAAAGAACGGCGGATACAAGGGGATACTGGAATGGCAGCAGCAGGTGCGGAAGGAAGAGCTAAAAGAACGTTACCGGAGAGAGACAGAACCTTGGGATATGAGGATGGATCAGGTGCCGCCCCTCCCGAAGGACTGGGAACACTGGGTGGACAAGACAGGGATCACACAGAACTATATCTTCTATGAATACCAGCGGAAGGGAGCGAAGGAGGGTTACTGTACATGGTGCGAAAAGCCTGTTCCCGTAAGGGATCCCAGACATAACCGGTACGGGAAATGCAGACGCTGCGGACGGAGGATACAGTACAAGGCAAGAGGGAAAGCAGGCTCCTTTTATGCCTCAGGAGAATACGTCTATCTCCTGCAGAGGTGTGAGGACGGGGCGGTTGTAAGACTGTTCAGGTGCTGGAGGCATTACCAGAAACCGGATTACGAGAACCCGGGGAGGCTGTGCAGCGAGGTACGGAGAATATTTTTGGATGATAATCTTAGGGGAGAGACGTATTTCTGGGGCTTATATAAGAATGACCATGAAAGATGGATAAAGAGCGGGTGGCCATGGGGAGGAAGTGGAGGACGCAAAGGCGCGGTCTATAAAAGGACGCTCCCATCGCTGACAAAGAAGGAACTAAAGAGAACCGGCCTGACAGAACTGGTAAGCTGTGCTGGAAAAGTGGATGTAGAAAATTATCTTTATGAATGCAGGCGTCGCCCCGAGTACGAAAGGCTGTCAAAAGCCGGGCTCGGACATCTTGTAATAGACAATATGGATGATTACGGGAGCACGCTTGATGGTATGGGAGACTGCAGGGACCTTGCGAAATCCCTTGGGATAGACAAAGCCCGGATGAAACGGCTCAGGGAGAACAAAGGGGGCAGGGGATTCCTTGAATGGTTAAGGTACGAAAAAACACTGGATACCATATTCCCGGATGATATGGTCCAATACTTTTCAGAACAGGAAATAGGGCCGGATGAACTTGAGGGCATGAAAAAGCGGATGTCAGAGAAAAAAATCTACAATTACCTGAAAAGGCAGAGCACGTTAAGCGGCAGGAAGGCAAAAGGACTTATCGGAACATGGGAGGATTATATCCACATGGCGAAAAGGCTCGGTATGGACGTAACAACAGAGCTCATCTATAGGCCCAAAGACTTGAAGAAAGCCCATGATGAAGCGGCGGCTATATCTGGAGGCGCAGACGTGACAAAAAGGGCGGGAGAGATTGAGGAAAAATTCCCGGACATCGAGAGGATCTATGAAGAGATTCGGGAGAAATACCAGTATCAGGAAAAGAAATACTCTATTATTATCCCAAAGAGGATCGAGGATATCATTTTAGAGGGGAAGATCTTAGGGCACTGCCTTCATGGAAGCGACCGGTATTTTGAACGGATACACATCAGGGAGTCGTATATTGTGTTCCTTAGGTTTACGGAGGAGCCGGGAAAGCCCTATTACACACTAGAGATCGAGCCGGACGGGACTGCGAGGCAGAAGCGGACGGTGGGGGACAACCAGAACGCTGATTTTGAGGAGGCAAAGAATTTCATACGGAGATGGCAGCAGGAGGTTCAGAAACGTCTTACCAAAGAGGATAAGGAGCTTGCCGGTATCAGCCGGAGCCTCAGGATAGAGGAGTTCAAAGAACTCCGGGAGGAGAAGAAAAAAGTCTGGCACGGGAAGCTTGCCGGGAAGCTTTTAGCGGATGTGCTGGAAGCGGACCTTATGGAAGTAGAAGTGGCGGCAGCAGGATAGGAGGAAGGATGGAGAATATGAAAGAAATAAAGGCAATCGAGAACCTTGATGAGATGACATCGATCTTGAAAAACGAGCTGGAGAATATCGCGGAGGGGTTCATTGCCGTAGGGTATTACCTAAAAAAGACAAGGGATGATGAACTGTATAAGCAGAAAGGCTATAAGAGCATTTTTGAGTATGCACAGGCAGTGTTTGGGATAAGCAGGTTTACGGCCGTAAGGTTCATGGAAGTAAACGACAGATACAGTCTCGGAGGATACAGCCCGCAAATCGCGGAAAAGTATCGGGGATACGGCAGCAGCAAGCTTACGGAGATGCTTAAGCTTCCAGAAGAGATTCAGGAGGCAATACCCAAGGAAGCTACAGTCCGGGATATCCGGGAAGCAAAGACGATCGTCAGAGAAACTGAAAGCAGATACAGCGACCAGATGGAGCTGTGCGACATCGCACAGGGGGAAGATGAAGAGATGGAAGGGACGGAGTGGCTGGAAGAGACCGTACGGCACCTGTTCAAGAGCGACTGCAAAGAAAAGTTTCAAGAATTTGTCATCTGGCTGAAATCGCCGGACGGGAGGAGTCCCTTGGGGATCGCGGAGGATATCCTCGCGCTCATAAACCCGACAAAATTCAAGATGATACGCCTGAAAAGGGCGAACGTCATGCTGCAGGCAGAGAAGATCTGTGTTATGCCGTACCGGAATCAGGGGGACAGGAAGGAATATACCTACATAGATCTAGCGAAAACATTTGAAGCGGTATTCTTCCCAGAAGGATTAAGTAAAACCGCAGAGAAGGCTTATGAAGACGTATATGGGGAAGCATTGTACCCCAGAACTCAGAACAAGCCTGAACCTCAGAAAAAGTCCGGAAACATTAAATCGGAGAAAGAACCAGAGAAGAGACCAGAGAAGAAGCCGGAAGCGCCGGGATCAGAGTCCAAGCCTCCAAAAAAGCCCGAAAACACGAAAGCAGAGCCGGTATCGGAGGAAAAAGAGAAAAACGAGTCCAAAACGGAGCTCGGAATGTCAGAAAAGCCCGGGAATACTAAACCGCAGGGGGAATTGCCTGAAGAGATTCCGGGACAGATGGAGATCAGAAGAGATTTTAAAGAATACTGTCCGGAAGAGGGGGCAGTAGAGGGGACGCTCGTAGAAGAGGACGGAAGAGAGCCGGAGGCGGCAGCAGGACATCCGTATATGACAAGGGCGGAATACATGCGTGCTCTGTCTGTAGAAGAGTACGCCCAGTACATGGCAAGGGCAATGCTGACAGGCTTTATGGGCTTGACCTTCCGGCAGTTGACGGAAGAAGGGTTTTGGAAAAACTGGCTTACGCGCCTTGTAGACGAGTCCGGAAGGACCATAGAGGAGGGATAATATGCAGGATAAAAAAGCGGAAAGCATGAAAGAGGTTGACCTTAGCGGCCTGAAGTTTCCCATCATCGCTGTATACAAACACCCACAGGATTACCCGGATAAATATGTCGCAAGGATCTATGATATCAACCGCCCGACAAATACGGTAGTCATCAGGGATACGCTGCAGGAACTGCAGGCAGATATCTCCCAAAATACTGCAAAGACGTTTATCGCAAGGGATGAGCAGGATGAGCCCTGCGTAGTAGGGAGCTGGATATGACAGGCATGATGTTCCCCAAGGGGAAATACAGGAAAAAGAGGAAGCGGCATAAGGCGAGCATCCTGCAGGAAAAAGACGGGACGTGCTACCTTTGCAGGAAGCTTGACCATAATAACCGCAGGCATCCGGTGATACACGAGCACCATGTATACGGAGGACAGAACAGGGCGGTATCGGAAGCGGAAGGATTCAAAGTATATCTGTGCGTTCCCCATCATGTAGACGGACCGGAGGCCGTACATAACAATCATAAGAATATGAGGCTTCTGCAAAGGGATTGTCAGGAGAAGTATGAGAGGACGCACACAAGGCAGCAGTTTATGGAACTGGTAAAGAGAAACTATCTGGAGGATTGATGATGGCATTTGATACATTTAAGGATTTGAAAAAAGGGGACAGGGTGAAATTTGAGAATGTTTCGGATCCTGTATACGGGAATGTTTCCGGAGAGGGCGCGGCATTTGGATTTGCAAAGTTTGGATATACCGATGTTGTATGGATAGACGCTGACGGAAAGAAGTATGCACTGCCTTATGAAAAAGTAAAGAAAATATAGCACCGACTGGAATGTATCACACGCAGCCAGTAAATATAGACATCCTCCGGCGTCTGCCGGAGGGGAAAGGAGCGGTATGATAAAGGATATCATGAAAAAGGCAAAAGAAGAGATTGCAGAGTGCTTGATTCAGGATAGGGGGGGGATGTAAATTCTGCGGACAGATTAGGGCATTGGAAGTTCCGGCAGACTGGACAGAAGAGATGTGTAACGAATTAGCGACAGAGTTATGCGAATGTACGGAATCTGAGATATATACAAGGAAGAAGAAGCAGAAAGAAAAAGCGGTGGAGGCCATAGAAGAACAATTTGGGGAAAAAGCGGAAGACAGGATGGAGGGAGAGGTCACGGGGTTATTAAATGATATAGCAGATATGGTAATAGAAAATAAGATCAATTCCGGGATGCTTGATATTGGGGAAGGGATAAAAGCGAAGATTGCGCTTACGGCAAAAGGAGCCGTAAAAGTTGAAAGAACGAAGACAGAGAAAGGGGTAAAAGAAGTATAACTATGAAATATAGTGAAGTATATGCTGTGGATTTTGACAGAACATTAAACCTTGCAGAAACCTATCCACAGCTTGGAGAACCGAATAGAGAGTTGATTACTTTCCTTAAGGAACGGCAGCAGGCAGGAGATAAGATTATCTTATGGACATGCAGAGAGGGAGACTTGTTGAAATCAGCAGTCAAGTACTGCAGGAATTATGGTCTGGAATTTGAGGCTGTAAATGATAATTTGAAGGAGAACATTGAACAATTTAACAATAACTGTCGGAAAGTATTTGCAGACTACTACATAGATGACAGAAACGTAAGCTTCAGCGATCTGCCGTCCGTCACACTGAAAGGATCAAAGGATATGCAGAGTGTAGGGATTGCAGAATATATCATGCGAAGGTTCGGAAAAGTAGAATAGAGAGCATTAAGCCCACTATTCTCCATCGTCCTTGCTTTGATCCGGACGTTTTGCCGGAGGCAGCGACGTGTCATCCTGATAGCTTGCAGTCTCACGGTTGCCGTCGTAAGCGTCTTTGGATTCAGTGTAGTCAATCGGCTTTTCAGTAGTAAAAGATGATTTTTCTTTCATGTGTACACACTCCCTTCAAAAATAGGATGTACATGTGAGAAGAAAATATGTATTTTCGCAAAAGTTAAAACAATTAATTAAGGAATTTCAGGAAGGAGAAAAAGAGTTGCGCGCATAATAACCGGTTTCTCCTGACAATGATATGACGAAAGAAAGACAGAGAACGGTAACGGAGGAAAAATGAATAGCAAGAAAAATAAACAGCGTCCGGAAGCTAACAGTGAAAGGGCGGAATCAAAGGGACTATCGTGTTCTGATAAAGAAGTTTCAGATGTGCTTCAGGAATTCCTGAATTATATAGATCAGTGCAGGAACGCTTATCAGTTAGCACAAGGAGCAGTCGAGCTGGAAGATAAACGACTGCAGGATCTTCTCCATGAATTGGAATTTGCAGAAAATGTAAATGAAAAAAGACGTTCCGGCACAAAGTTACAGCAGAGCAGGCGGGAACGGCGCCGGCAGAAGGATGAGGTAAAACGGTTGAGATTGTTGATAGAATTCTTTAACGATCCGGCTAATAAAAGCACCCTGAATAAAATGAGGCAGTTACTTGGAAGACAACGAAAAGAAGAGGAGTTCTTAAACGGAGATAGGATATATAAACCCAGGGTAACAAAGCAAACGAAGGAGTGAGGGTTGATAATGGCGAACAAGATCGAACTTATGCATCGGATATTCGGGAAGAATGAAAAGTATTGCTGTATTGAGTGCAGTCATTATAAGAGAAAGACCTACGGCAGCAGGACAAACAGGAAATGTGAAGTATACGGTGACGGCAATTCTACAGGCACGGATTGGAAAGCGTCTTATATCGCATGTGGTCTGGCGCCACATAAGCAATATACCGGAGGACCGATCGTGGAACTGGCCGGAGCAAGAAAGCGGACAAAAGATGATGATATTCCCGGACAGATGAGGATGTTTGTATGACGGCAGCAGCCAGATAAAGGAGGATACAAAGATGTACGGACATATAGCAGGGCTTACAGATACGGATGAGATAAACTTCTGCCCGTATTGCGGCAAGGAAATAACAAGTATGCATGCAGGCGGGACCGTGACATGCGATTCATGTAAAAGAAGATTTGGAGTCGTGGAGTTGGACTCAGAGGAAATATAGAGAAAGGAGCCGAGCCTCCGGCCGGGGTGACGTGTACACGGGCTTCTTTGAAAAGATGAAAAATAAGAAGGATTATATTATAGGCAATAGAACGAAAGCGAGACTGACGGATAAATATTGTAATGCATGTAATAATCAATTGAATACATGGGATACTAGATTGTCCAAAACGTTGGCATATAAAGCACCTGTATGTGAAAAATGCATTGCCAAAGAATATGATATGGATATAGAAGTCTTAAGAGACAGAATGGAGCATTTCTTTGGAATGCGGCCGTGTCAGGGGATATGAAAATGAGAAAAGAATATAACTTGCTTACAAAACACCTTTTAGCAGAAGGATATACCGCTGATAACTATCCGGATTATGTGAGGATATGCAGGAGTGGATGGGGAAAAGAATTATGGCAGAATATGGTGGGCGGGTTTGAGTATACCAAGGAGCACCTGTCAAAGATGGTTTTCAAGACAGGGTGTGGATTGTTGGTGGAGGGCAGCAGGTTTAGCACAGGACACATGTCATATATGGGAATCGACTGGATACCGGAAAATAATAATCCAGTGATTACCTGTCCGTACAGAAAAGATGACTGCAATTTAAGGAATCCAATTTTAGGAAGTGCGAGGGGAAGTATCACATGCCAGATACTCCACTGTGATTGTCAACAGACTGATGAGCCATACAGTTATGACAAAAGTATGAGGAAAGTCATTGATGACGAAAACAAAGAGATACGGAGAAAATATGATGCATTTTCAGAAAGGGTAAAAGAACATGTATGCTACTGGCACATGCGTTACAACTACTGTACAGGTGAATGGAGACAAACGTATGATCCATTGGTTTGCGCTAAGAATTGTCAGAACATTGGAGGAATCTGCAGCCTGACACATAAGCCGATAAGTAAAAAACGGGGAAATGTGTTTTACGATGTAAAGACAAGTTATATTCGTCAAGATGGGACATTATTTGATGGCGAAGAGGTTATCAGCATTGAAAAAGGAGTTCGATTATTTGAAACAGCGAAATCCATTTCAATATGCGAGCAGGCGGCGAGACGGTGCAAGGAGCATATACATACTCTGGTAAAAAACAAATATAGTAAGGAAATTTTTGCACTTGGGTGGAATGTGGCGGTTTTAAATATCCGGTCAGAACAGAGAGAGAGCCGGGATCTGATACAGGATTTGCAGGATATCCAGAGCGGCATAAAGATTACACATGCCTCAGATACCCAAAAGAATCAAAAAGAAGAAAAGAAAAAGCGGCGGCAACAGGTTCGGGAGGCCAAGATAAAAAGACTTGAAAAGAAAATTTTAGAAGATGGATATTATAACTTGGATGAATATAGTCTTGACCGTATTCATGCTGACAAATGGCTCGGAGAAGAAAGAATTGAAGAGCTGGAACAAATAAGAGAGCGTAAATTGAAGGAAGAACAGAACGCACCAGTACAGATGTCATTGTTCGATTTCCCAGAGGTACTGTCATGAAAAAGGAAAGTCGGTGAACGAATGCCGAACATGAGGATAGATGGCAGCGGGCTGCAGTTAAGGTTTGCATAAAAGGTATTTTACAAGACTAAGCGGAGGGATAAGATGGAATTTAATATAAAACTGACATTATATTTTGAGATAAAGGATTCATATATTTATGGCGGCTTGGGTTCAATAGGCTATATGAGTTCAGGAATTGAAATAACTCAGCTCAATTATGATAAGGACAATCTGTTTAACAAACGGGAGATCATGGAGGAATACATTGACGATCAAATCAAGGGCACAGCCGCATTTGCTAAAGTTCGGGTCGAATGCATTCGTTTAATTTCAAAAGACGAATATGAAATCAATACAGATGATGAAGATTGATAACGGAGGTGTAAGGAAATGGAATGGTCATGGAATGAAAAAGATAGTGAATGCTGGACGCATGGTACATTCGATACAAGGGAAGAAGCAATAAAAGATGCTTACGGGTGTAAAGAGATGATAAAGAGAGGGCTGTCTGATACTGACGAAGCGATAATTCATATCGGCCAGTGCGAATACATACCATTGCGGACAGATTTAGACGTAGATCGGGAACTTGAATATCTGGACGAGTTGTATTGTGATGATTCTGGATGTGATTACTATATCTATGAAGGCGTTTCGGATGAGGATAAGAAATGGCTTGAGCAAAAGCTATCTGCAGTAATGGAAGAATTTCACAAAAGAATCGGAATGAAATCATGCTGGTTCAGAATTGTGAATATGGAAGAATTTGTGTTGCGTTAGATTGGTTTGAAGGAGGCATGGGAAAAAATGGAGAGATTAAGCGATAAGGCAAGAATATACGCAAGGTCATATAAACAGTTTCCTTATGGACGCGAAATTGAAGGGACAGCTGAATTGCTGCTTCAGATGGCAGATAAACTGGCAGAATACGAGGACTTAGAGGAACAAGGAAAACTGTTGAAACTGCCTTGTGAAATCAAAAAAAGAAATACATTCTATGCGATAATTGAATCAAAAATAATTCATTTAAAGATTAATGATTGCAAGATAAACCCATATTGCGGCGGAATTGATATCTATTGTATTAACACAGATAACAAGTGTGATTATCGGTGGATTCATCTCCCAAACAAAAATATTTTTCTTACCAAAGAATTAGCCGAAGCCGCATTGAAAGAAATGAGTGAATGACGGGGAAAGGGATAGGGAAAATGTTGATATTGCCAATCAAAAAGAAATGGTTTGATATGATTCTTTCAGGCGATAAGAAAGAGGAATATCGGGAGATTAAGCCGTACTACGAAACACGGTTTATGAATTTGTTTGGAATTATCATCTGCAACGGAGAATACTTTAAATGTTCTGATATAGGACTTTCAGAATGTGGAAAAGATGATATTCAGGCAATACAATTCCGAAACGGTTACGGAAAAAATTCTCCCTCATTCGTTGCAAACTGTACGTTATCAGTCGGCACAGGCAAAGAAGAATGGGGAGCAGAACCGGGAAAGAAATATTTTGTGTTGACAGTAAAAGAGATATTAAATGATGGATATTAAGAAAGGAGGCGAAGGAAAAATTTGTATTGCGTTAATTTGGTTTGAAGGAGGCATGGGAAAAATGGAGAGATTAACGAGCTATAAAAACGAATGCAAAAGAGAAATGATATGTAGGCATGAGGAGTGCTTTATGGATGAGGAACATTGTCCACACGTGAATGAGGATATTTGCTCTTGTTTGCAAGAAGTTTTAGAAAAATTGGCAGAATACGAAGACTTAGAGGAACAAGGGAAACTTCTGAAATTGCCCTGTGCGGTGGGTGATATGGTGTATCGGATAAATAAGGGGGCAAGGGCAAAGTTGATAGTAATGAGAGTGCGGAGTATCAAAATATTTCTGGTAGGGAAAATCCTGTCGGTGAAGATAGAATGTGTTGAAGATATTTATGGTGGAGAATATATTTGCTTGGCGGAAAAAATTGGTAAAACAATTTTCCTCACCAGAGAAGCAGCCGAAGCCGCATTAATGGAAGGATAATGGAGGATTAAAGATGATTAAAGATATGATAAAAGCGTTACGCTGTCTGGCCAGTCAGGACGAAAACGGAGATTGCTACATGCAACACTATAATACCTTACATTTAGATGATGAGCCTACAATATGTTGCACAAGTGAGCCGTCTGATGAAAGGGTCAAATGCCCGTATTACCAAAACAAATATGAAGTCTGTTTTGAAGATGGAGAATGCGGAGAATGGTTGAGTGAAGCGGCAGATATTCTAGAAATAGTAAGGCAGTATCCTGAATGGCCTAAAAGCGGCAAATGGATACCAGCAGATCAGCCGCCGAGTAATAATAATTACATATTAATATCATTTGAAAATTTTTCGGTTCCGCAAGTGGGGCGATACGAAGAGGATGAAGAAGGAGGCGCATTCTACGTAGGCGATGAAGAAGAAAGCTGTATCAGTCAGGAACTTATCGTCAACGCATGGAGGCCGCTCCCAGAACCATATAAAGAAGATGTGGGGGAAACGTTTGGATGTAAGCAGCCAGTAGAGAATGAAGAAATCATCAAGAAGGATGAAAGGATGGCAGCAGACATTAAACAGGCTATAGAGTATTTTAAAGGCGAATTATCACAAATGGATGTATTCTCTGACATCGTTTCCTTCCGGGAAGCCGAGCGGAAGAGCATAGAGACAGCATTAAAGGTTCTGCAGAGAATACAGGAAGAGAGCCAGACGGGGCAGCAGGCAATGTTCGACATCGCACAGATAACGGTTTCACAAAACATGGCAGCAGGACAGGAGGAGCATTATGGAGGAAATAAGGACATGCCCGGTATGCGGCAGGGAATTCACAGACCGCACCAGAAAGTATTGTAGCCCGAAGTGTTCAAAGGAAGGATACCGGAGAAGGCAGGCAAATTACAGCATAAAGAGATATCACACAGAGAAAGAAAAACAGTTAAAGGAATCGCGGGGGCCAAGGAAAGAAAGCCAATTACAGGAGATGGCCAGAAGAGCGAGGGAAGCCGGAATGTCATACGGACAATATGTTGCACTAGGGTATGCAAGGGGAAAACGGTAGATTCATAGATAGTTGAAAAGAGGAGATGGGGAAATGGATAGAAAAGTATTAAATGATTATGTCGATGCCTGCGCTTTTATTAAAGAGGCGGAGAAAGAGATTAGGAGGCTGAAAAAGAATAGAAAGAGGGTTGTTGACAAAGTCAGGGGAAGTAATCCGGAATTCCCGTATCAGCCTCAGAGCTTCGGCATTGCCGGAGTAACAGAAACATTCGCTGACGAAGATCTGCTAAGAAGTGAGGAGCATATATTAGATACGCAAAGGAAACTGGCGGAGGAATTAAAACTGCAAGTAGAAGAGTGGATGGCAAAGATTCCATTTCGGATGCAGAGGATTATCAGATACCGATTCTTTAATAATCTGTCATGGGAAGAAGTAGCTCTACTAATGAGATGTAAAAGAGGAGGCGAATCTATTAGAATAGAATTTTATAGATTTATGAGAAAAAAATAAAAGTTTGTACGGTTTGTTACGGATTGTACGGTTTTAAAATGTTATAGTATATGCTGAAAGAAATGTAAACAAGCACTCAAAGAATTGATAAGCAGTAAGGAGCGCCCAGATAATGCGGTAGCTCCTTACTTTAGTTTGTGTGACGTCGCACGAGAAGAGAGGTGAGAATGTTCACAGATAAGCAGCTAAACACTGGTAAATGGGTGAGAAAGCTGTCAGCAGAATCATACCGCGGATGGAAAGCCTTTTACCATACGACGGAATGGAAACGGAAGCGGAAGGAAGTATTGAAACGTGATCATAATGCATGCGTAAGATGCAGACAGTTGGGTAAATATACCAAGGCCGTGACAGTGCATCATGTGAAACATCTTAAGGACGTTCCTGAACTTGCGCTGACGGCTGACAACCTTGTAAGCCTTTGCAAGGATTGCCATGAAGCAATGCATCCAGAGAAAAATAAGAAGAAGTCAGGCTATCGAAATGAGGAGAAATGGTAGTACCCCCGGCCAAAAAAATTGAAAAATTCCAGCCCAACAGGAGACCGGCGGGGGTACTAGAATAGCGGATTTTTAAGTGTTATGCGCGCGCGAGGGAGTAATAGAGAAGGAAGGTGGGATATTGGGAGTTATTAAGCGCGAAACTGTAAGAAAAAGGGTGAAAAAATCATTAGTTGAACAATTGAAGGCGAAAGGTGCGGACGTTGATATTTTCAATGATCAGATTAACGACTACATGTCTATGTGGGATTTGAAAGAAGATCTAAAAAATGACATTTTAGAAAACGGACTGAGGATGATGTATCAAACTGCGAATGGCGGAAAAGCCGAGAAGGATAACCCATCTGTAAAGCAGTTGCCGGCTGTCAACAAGCAAATGCTAATGCTGTTGAAACAGATGAATATATCTACTGATAAGGCAGTAAAAGAGGGAGGCGATTCAGGTGATGACCTATGAGCCTAACATAGATGAATGGATTTATCTTATTAAGGGAAACCATATAGAACATTGCATAGAACAAGAGCTCGCAATTGATAACAATATTATCCCAGTACTAGAGCGGAAAGATGTATACGTGGACGCGGAAAGAATCGAAAAAGGCCTAAGCCTGCAGAAATATTTCCCGTACAGATTACTTCCATGGGAAAGATACCAGTTTGCGATTATTGCCGGGGTATTCCTGAGACATCCGGGAGAAGATGATGATATTTATTTTCATGAAATAAGAGATATACTCGGAAGAGGTGCCGGGAAAAATGGTTTCATTGACTTTCTGGCACTTTATTTTATATCCCCATATCACGGAGTAAAAGGCTATAACGTCGATTTAATAGCAAATGGAGAAGAGCAGGCTTCAACATCGATTGTAGACGTCGGAGATCTGATACGGTATCCGGTAGAGCAAAAATACGAGAGGGCGCTCAATGCCAATTTTAAAGCTTACGGCGAAAAGGTAGTTGGGAAAAAGATGAATGCGGTTTTCCGGCTGAATACATCCAGTACCAAGAACAAAGATTCCAAGAGAACAGGGTGTGTGATCTACGATGAAAAACATCAATATGTGGATACAAGGAATATGAATACCCTGCAGTCTGGATTGGGGAAAATGAAATGGTCGCGGGAGATTACAATTACGACGGATGGACACGTCAGGGGAGGTGTTCTGGATGAAGAAAAAGGGCAAAACGAAGTTATACTGAGAGAATATAATCCGGATAACCGTATTTTCGTAAACTGGTTCCGGATAGAAGAGGAGGATGAGTGGAAGGACATCGGGAAGATTGTGAAAGCAAATCCATCCCTTGATGATCCTTCTTTTTCAACCTTGCGGCAGCGGATTCAGCAGGAGATAACCAAGATGCCATTTACTCCGGATTACTTTCCAGAATTTTTGGCCAAAAGATGTAATTTCCCTATATCGGATCCGCAGATGGCGGTTGCAGAGTGGAAAGATATTGTGGAATGTACGAAGGAGCCTGCATTTGAACTGACGCAGGGGATGATTTGTGTGGGAGGGGTAGACTATATGAAGACGAACGATTTCTGTGGGTGTGTCCTGACATTTCAAAAAGGCGGAAAATACGTCAACCTGCACCATACATTCATCTGTGCAAAATCGAAGGATCTGCCGAATATTCATGCTCCTGTGAAGGAGTGGGAGGAGAAAGGAATTTGCACGATCATCAATGATGTGGAGATTCCCCCGGACATTCCGGTTCAATGGTTCTATGAACAGTCATTAAAATACAACATTGTGATGATCGGGATTGACAGCTACAGGTACACATGGCTCAATCAGGCATTTAGAAAGATTGGATTTGAGGCATTTGACAAGGACAATAAAAAGATTTACATCGTAAGACCGTCAGATATAGCAAAGACAAGTACCGTAATAAATAGCGCGTTTTTAAGACATGCAGTATCCGGGTGGGACCGCATGATGTGCTGGTATACGAATAATAGTAAGAGATGTCTGGATCCAAGAGGTAACACTTACTACGGTAAGATAGATCCAGCATTGCGGAAGACGGATGGATTTATGGCATGGGTTCATTCTATGTGCTGTCTGGAATTTCTTCCGGAGATCAATGATTTCCCGGACATTAACTTGAATGTAGCAACATATTAAGGAGGCGAGAAAGACGTCGGTTATTACAGATTTTTGGAAATTTATAAGGAGTAAGACCATGGGAGGCAGGACCTATCAGGTTACGGCGGAAGACATTACGGAGTACATTGATAAAAGACGCTGGAATGAACTTGCTTTGTATGATTTTGCGCTGCATTCTGGGATTAATATTATCGCTAACGCTCTGTCGGCCTGCGAGGTGCGTACGTATGATCATTGGAAAGAGATACAGAAAGACCAGTATTATAAATGGAATTACGAGCCGAATGCGAATATGAATGCGGCTCAGTTCAGACAGAAGCTGGTGTGGTCTTTGATATACAGAAACGAATGCCTTGTAGTACAGACACGAAAGGGGGATTTGCTGATTGCGGACAGTTATCAGCATGAGCAATATGCACTTCGGCAGGATTTATTCCGGAATGTGACGATCTATGGAGAGGGAGGAATCACATCCCCGTACACATTTGAAAAAACGTTCAAGATGGAAGACGTCCTGTTTTACAAGTTGTCGAACCGGAACATTACAGCACTTCTTGAGCAATTGATAAAGGAATATGAGAAGCTGCTTGAATCTGCCATACAGAAGTTTTACAAATCTGGCGGGGAACGCGGAGTGATGAGCATAGATGCGAATGCACCTACTGTAAATTATGGGATGAAAGAAAACGGGGAGCCGAGAACATTCAATGACGTTTATGGGGAACTGATGAACAAACAGTTTGCGACTTATTTTAAGTCCCCTAATGCGGTACTGCCTTTATTTAAAGGATTTGACTATCAGACCAGAGGCGGAGAAACTTCAAAAAAAACCACATCGGAGATCAAAGATGTCACAGATCTGACGGATGAGATTTACGATAAAGTTGCCAATGCGCTTCAGATCCCCCCGGCTTTGCTTAAGGGCGACATTGCTGATGTGTCCGCTCTTACAAAGAATCTGATTACATTTGCGATTGAACCGTTTGCTAATGTAATAGAGGTTGAAAATAACAGGAAATTGTATGGAAGGGAGGTGTTAGAGGGCAATTATCAGATGATAGACACATCGACCATTATCCATATGACGGCAGCAGAAATTGCAACAGCATCGGACAAGATGATAGCATGCGGAGGCTGGAATCTGGATGAGATTCGCAAGAAAGCCGGAGATGCGCCGCTGAATACGGAGTGGTCGAAAAAGCACTTCATCACGAGGAATTACTCGAAAATGGATTCTTTGGATGACCAAGGAAAAGGTGGCGTCAATCCGTCTGAAGGAGATGAGGTAAGACAGACAGAAAAAGGAGGAGAACATGAAAACAGTGCAACATAAGACCAGATACCGTTTCGAGCAGTCAGCAAGCGGACTGGGAGCAGCACATAAGCTGTATATTTACGATGAAGTCAGCGCCCAAGGGAAATTTAACTGGAATACATGGGAATATGAGGATTCTGAAACATCGGCAAAGTATTTTAGAGATCAGCTGGACGTTATACCGGATGGCGAAACGATTGAGCTGCATGTTAACAGCGTAGGAGGAGAAGTGGGGGAAGGTGTTGCAATCTATAATCTTCTCAGGCAAAAAGCGGGAAAAGGCAGCAGGATCATCGGATACGTGGATGGGATGGCATACAGCGTTGCAATGAATATTGTGATGGCATGCGACGAAATACACATGGGACTGGGGACATCGATGTTCCTTCATAATCCATGGACAATCGCAAAGGGCAATGCAGATCAGTTGCGGTCCATGGCCGACCAGCTGGACGAACTGTCGGAAGCTTCCGTGCAGTTATATATGTCTAGGGCATCGGGAATTACAGAGGATGAATTAAAACAAATGATGAAAAAAGAGACAATGCTTGCACCGGATAAGTGCCTGCAGTATGGATTTTGCGATATTGTCGGGGAGAAAAAGGAGGATGAAGGAGATACCACGAAGGAGGATGATGATTTAAGCGAAGATCTGGAGTTTGATGATCCAAAAACCGATGATCCGGACGATGACACAAAACAGCAGATCAGAGAATTACAGCAGCAACTATATAAACAGCGGCAGATCAACCAGATGCTGACAGGTTTGAAGCGGCCCAGTATGCAGAAAACATTTGCAAGGGCATTAGAACAGTTTACAAAGTAAAAAAAGGAGAATAAAAGCTATGACAATGTTAAATAATGATGTAATTAATCAGGAATCTAAGAAGTTTATGCAGAAAATGATGGAGGCGCTGCAGAATGACAATGCGGATCAGGCGGCAGCGGCGCTGCAGGAAATGCAGAACAGTATCTGCCAGATGATCGAACAGGAATTTGAACAGTATAAGGGTGTAAGCGACATGGATGTCCTGCAGGAAAGAGGGCTCAGAAAACTGACGTCAGAAGAGACTGCATGGTATCAGAAGTTTATCGGAGCCGTGAAAAACGGATCAAAACAGGAGATCACCAACCTGACAACCGCTATGCCTGTTACGATTATTGACAGAGTGATCACGGATATGAAGAAAAGGCATGAACTTCTGTCAGCTATCCATATTACAGATGCGGCAGGAGCACAAAGGCTCGTTATGAACGGTATACAGATGGCTTCAAAGCTTGGAAGCTGGGGTGCGGTTACCGGGGCGATTTCAACAGAGCTGAAAGGCGCCATTAAGACGATTGACGTTACAACATCGAAATACACGGCTTATTTCATTATCCCGAAGGATTTCGTGAAGTTTAACTTTACGTTTGCGCCGATGTGGGTTGACCAGTATATCCGTATTATTCTCTCGGAATCAATTGCATTTGGTTTGGAAAAGACGATTGTATCAGGAGATGGAAAAGAACAGTTCGTCGGAATGACGATGGACACCAGCGCGACAACGGATGGAAGATATTCACAGAAATCCGCTATTGTTATTCGGAACTTTGATGAAGACTACACGAACGTGGTTGCAGGTCTCGCCAAAGACAGCAACGGGGATGACCGAGATGTCCCGGAAGTCCTTCTGGTAGTCAATCCGCAGGATTATATTAAAAAAATCCGTAGAATCCAGCACACGTTGATTTATGGGACAGGAGCGGTAGACCTCATCAACAACACATACCCCACAAAAGTAGTAAAGTCCACCATGATGCCAGAGGGAAAAGCGTCTGCAGGAATTGCGGAAAATTATTTTGCGGCGATCAACGGCGGAACGTCAGGGATTATTGAATTTGATGATTCCAACCAGTTTTTGGAAGATAATCGTGTCTATACTACAAGGGTTTATGGAAACGGACGGCCGATAGACAATACCAGCTTTGCATATCTGGATATCTCAGAAATCCAACCGCCGGCTCTTCCGGTATTGATCAAAGGGGGAAGTATTACTACAAAGACGGCTGGAACGGCGGAAAAGTAAGGAGTAGGATATAAATGGAACCTGTGCAGGATGATATTTATAAAATGATTCTTGACAATCTGCATGCCACACATAAAATAGATGAATCTACGGAAAGAAGATTAAAGAATGAAATCAGTTCGGGAATTGCGTACATAAAAAAATACTGCAGTCCCCGGGCTGATTTTTCTCCGGGTACACAATTCGGACAAATGCTGTGCGAGTATGTACTGAGGGCAGAGTCTGGGGCGGCAGAGACATTTGCTAATGATTTTTCCGAAGAGATCACAGCGGCGCGGATGGAGCATGAAGTGAAAGAATACGCGGAGGCGATGGGATATGATTAAGCGGAAAGGAGGATACCAGACCTATACAGACGGGTGGGGAAGTTCCTGGAAGACGCAGGACAGAAGGCTCATAGAGATCAGGCAGGAAGTGGTGCATTTTCAGGAGCAGACAGTAGGGGAGAAACGCTATTGGGAGGCTTATGTAGCGGGAATCCAGATAAACCGTGCGGTAAGGGTTCCGCTTGATTCGGAGGTCGAGCAGGGAGATATCTTCGTGATTGAAGGAAAGCAATATGAAGTGGCCCAGAAAGACCTGAAAGACAACAGGATACCGGCATCATGGCTTTTGTCTCTGTCATCCGCCGCTATAGAGTATAGGGAAAGATGATATGGCAGGTAGTAGCATAAAAGTATCTGCAGATGGATTGGCAGATGCATTGAATAAAATATTGCAGGAAACAAAAGAGTTGACGGATGAGGCGGTTCAGACATCGGTAGATAAGACGGCGAAAGAAGTAGTTGCAAAGACGAAAGGTGCTGCTCCGGTGCGGACAGGAGAGTATAAGAGAGGATGGAGATCAAAGGTGACCAGGCGGACAGGACGTGGAGCATACGGCAGGACGGTACACAACGGACCGAGATACAGGCTTGCCCATCTCCTGCAGAACGGACATGGGGGCCCGCGTCCGGCCAGAGCCATTCCGCACATTCCATCTGATGAGGAAACGGAAGCAATTTTTACTAAGAATCTGGAAAGTGAGATGGTCAAAGGATGACGAGTGCAGAGGTAAAAGAGATGTGTACGAAAATGGGTGTGACGTTTGATGCAGATCATCCGGATCATATTACAGCGGGCAAGCTACAGTCTTTAGCGCCGCCATTTATGGAGTATATCTTGACGGATAAGCCGGTATATGCAGATGGGAAAAGGTATCTGGACATTAAAGAACTGACAATCAGGGTTTACTCGGACACAGAGGTGTCAGAAGTAGAAAAGAACATACAAAATGTTCTGGAATCGGAGGAGCTACGGTGGCGGCGTTCCTGCGAATACATAGAAGAATTGTTGCTGTGGGCGATTATTTATAAGCTGGAAGTATAAGGAGGATAAGAACATGGAGAAACAAAAAAATTCATATCATTATGACGTAAAAAACTGTCATTACTGCAAAGGCACAAAGCAGGAGAATGGAACTATCACATTTGCAAATGAGGTCAAGGCACTTCCGGGACTGATATCCATAGACATGGGGGCGGAAGGAGATACTTTTAAGCAACGCGCGGATGGTGTGGACTATATTGTCATTGCATCAAATAACGGATACAGCGGTACAGCAAACTTTGTCAAAGTATCAGAAGACTTTAAGATGGATTGTCTTGCAGAAAGGATTGATGAAACGACGGGAATCCAGTATGAAGATTCGGACGCTGAGCCGTCTCCATTTGCATTGATGGGAGAGTTTAAAGGAGATAAAGAGGGAATACGCTGGATTTTCTACAATTGCGTTGCTTCAAGACCTAAACTGGCAGGAGATAATAAAGATAATCAGAAAGAGCCAGACACAGAGGAATTGCCCATCACAGCGTCACCTCTTCCGGCCGTAATCGACGGGAATGAGGTGAGCATTGTAAGAGGGGGGATTACCAGAAGCATGAATGAAGAAACCTTCAACGCATGGTTCAATCAGGTATGCATTCCCGGGACTGTGATTACACCAGATACACAGGAGGCATAAAGTGCAGAAAATAATAAAAGTTGAAGAGGGCAGGAGTCTTAATCTTAAGGCTTCTGCCTTTTCGCCCATCGTATACAATAAGCTGTTCAGAAAGCGCGATTTTCTGAGAGATATGGAAATCTTAAAAAGCATGAAGGATAAAAAAGAAGAAGCCACATTTGAAATGGAACATTATGAGTATTTTGTGAGAATTGCTTATACTTTCGCATATCAGGGGCTGGCGCCGACACCGAGAGAAACAAAGGAGCAAAAGGAGTTCCGTGAGAAGTATCCGGATGCATGGACATGGGTAGATTCGTTTAATACATTCTCAATCTATGAGATTCTTCCTGAGATCGTAGATCTGTGGTATCAGAATGAAGAGACAATAACAAAACCAAAAAACCCAGTACCCGCACCACCCGGGAAATAAACAGCATGACATATCTGCTCAGATGTAAGCAGTTAGGGTTATCCATAGATGAAATGGATTGCCTTAGCTGCGGGATGGTGTGGGATATGCTCACAGAACAGTCAAACGATGGATGCGATTATCCGAAAGTAGCGAGCCAGAAACAGTTCAATGAATTTTTAGGGGGATAACATGGCATCGAGAATTAAGGGAATTACAGTAGAAATTAACGGCAGTACAACTGGATTGGATAAAGCGCTGCGAGAGACCACGTCCAGCATAAATAAAACGCAGGCGGCGCTTAAGGACGTCAACAGACTGCTGAAAGTGGATCCAAAAAATACAGAACTGCTTGCTCAGAAACAAAAGCTTTTGTCTCAGGCAGTTGAAGAAACAAAAGGAAAGCTGGATGGATTAAAAAATGCAAGTGAACAGGCGGCAAAGACGGTTGGAAATTATGACGCATGGAAAAACGCGTATACCCCAATACAGGAGGAGATAGGAAAAACACAAGAAAAAGTCGGAACTTTAAAAACAAAAATGGCTGAACTTGAAAAAGCAGGAAAAGTAGATACCGCCGAGTATAAAGCGTTAGGCGATGAACTTAAGAATCAGGAAGGTCATCTGGAAAGTTTGAAGCAGAAAGCGAAACAAGTTAGTGATGAGTTTGGAAAACCAATCTCTCATGAACAGTATGATGCGTTACAGAGAGAGATCATTGAGACAGAGCAGAATCTGAAGAACTTGGAGCAGCAGGCGAAAGAAGCGGCCTCTGTACTGGGAACACAAATGCAGGTTTCTGGACAGAAGATGCAGGAAGTAGGCGATGCAGTTTCATCGGCAGGAAAAAAGATCATGCCTGTATCAACGGCAGTGGCGGGAATTGGAGTGGCAAGCATTAAAACCGCGGCGGATTTTGAAGCTGGCATGAGTCAGGTTGCCGCCATATCAGGCGCTACCGGAGGTGATTTTGAAAAATTAAGAGATAAAGCCCGTGAAATGGGAAGCAAGACAAAGTTTTCTGCTTCAGAAGCAGCGGAAGCCATGAATTATATGGCAATGGCAGGATGGAAAACAGAAGATATGCTGGATGGAGTGGAAGGTATTATGAATCTTGCCGCGGCATCCGGAGAAGATCTGGCAACCACATCAGATATAGTAACAGACGCACTTACTGCATTTGGACTGTCAGCAAAGGATAGCGCACATTTTGCTGATGTGCTGGCCAAGACGTCAAGCTCATCGAACACAAATGTTTCCATGCTAGGAGAGACATTCAAGTATGTTGCACCTGTGGCGGGAGCTCTGGGATACAGCGTGGAAGACACGAGTGTTGCGATCGGGCTGATGGCAAACAGCGGAATTAAAGCCTCCCAGTCAGGAACAGCCCTGCGAACGCTGCTGACTAACATGGCAAATCCGACAGAAAAAATGAAAGCGGCTATGGATGATCTGGGAGTCAGTCTGGATGATGGCAACGGGAATATGCTTAGTTTTTCAGAAGTTATGAAGAAATTGAGAGAAGGGTTCGGAGGGCTCAAGATATCGGAAGAAGACTTTCGGTCTTCTTTATCAGAACTTGAAACCTCGTTCCAATCCGGGGATATGACACAAAAGCAATATAACAAGGCCATGGGTGACTTGATGACAAAGGCTTATGGAGCAGAGGGAGCGATCAAAGCGCAGACAGCTTCCATGCTGGCCGGAAAAGAAGGGATGTCGGGGTTGCTGGCCATTGTAAATGCTTCGGATGATGATTTTGCAAAGCTTACGAAGGAAATAAATAATGCGGATGGCGCAGCAAAAGAGATGTCAGAAGTAATGTTAGACAATCTCAAAGGTGATTTTACAATATTAAAAAGCAAAGTAGAAGAGGGGGCGATTTCAATTGGCGAAGTATTACAGCCAAAAATTAGAGAAATTACAAAAAAGACAGGGGAGTGGACGGATAAGTTTAACAGTCTGGATGATAAACAGAAAAAGGTTATAGTTACTATAGGGCTAATAGTAGCCGCATTAGGACCGGCGCTTGTAATCATCGGTACGCTGATTTCTTCAATCGGAACTATAGTGGGAGCGATTGGTAAATTAACATCACTTCTTGGCGGTATAGGTGGACCGGCAGAGGCAGCAAGCGGAGGAGTCGCACTATTTTCAGGGAAATTAATACTTTTGATTGGGCTCATTGGCGCTGTTGTGGCAATAGGTGTACTTCTGTACAAAAACTGGGATACGATCAAAGAGAAAGCTGGGGAGATAAAAGAAAAGATCAGCGGGAAATGGAAGGAAGTCACACAGGAAACGAAAGATGCATGGAACAACACAACGGATTCTATAAAAGAGAGTTGGTCTAAGATTAGTGAAAAAACAAAGACATCAATTGAAAATGCGAAAAGTACAGTGAAAACCGGATGGGAAAACGTTAAAAACAATACAAGTCAGGTATGGCAGAACATTCAAACGACTATACAGTCCAGAGGCGGCGGAATAAAGGGTGTAATCAATACTGCTGTGGATGGTTGTAAAAACGTATGGGATAAAGGCTTTAGCGCTATTAACACTTTGACAGGAGGAAAGCTGGAGAGTGCATTGTCTACGGTAAAGTCCAAAATGTCAGCAGTGAAAAGCACTTTTTCCAGCAAAATTAAGGAGGCTAAAGATTCAGTAAACTCGGGCATCGATAAAATCAAGGGTATCTTCAAGGGACTCAAATTAAAGCTTCCCTCAATCAAAATTCCCAAAATTAAACTTCCGAAATTTTCTATCAGCGGAAAGTTTTCTCTGGCGCCGCCAACGGTTCCAAAGATCGGCGTCAAGTGGAATAAGGATGGAGCGATTCTGTCAGGGGCTCAGATTTTCGGGAGAGTAGGGAATACACTTCTCGGAGGTGGGGAAAAGGGAAAAGAAGCGGTGCTTCCGCTGGATTCCTTTTATGATCGGTTAGAAGCAATGCTTAAAAAGGCGCTGAATATCAATATTCCGGACTTGAATGGCATGATGGCGGCAGAATACGAGCCAAATATAAATGTGTATGTAGGGAACGAGAAATTCGACGCACACATCGTCAAAACCGTAGAGAGAAAAGTCGGCAGGAAACAGCAGGGAAACAGAAAGGCAAGAGGATTATAAAACTATGTGGGGATATGATTTGGAATATGCGAACGAATCGGCAGCAGAGCATCATGTTAAAATTATGGACAGGCCAAATATTCCGGCTCCGGTCATAAACTATACTGAGATAAACATTCCCGGAAGGGACGGAATTCTTTATTCAGAAGAGAAGACGGTAGATGATATCGCGATAAGCGTACAGATGAATTTCTCGGGGCGGCATCAGGAATGGTTTGAGTACATTCGCTCTGCAAAAGCATGGCTTTTGCAGAGCGGCCAGCATAAGCTGAAGTTTGAAGATGATTCAGAATATTTCTATCGAGTAAAAAAAGTAGAGATATCGGAAACAGAAAGGGAATGTCGTGCAATCGGAAGATTCACGGTTACGTTTTTTTGTTATGGTTATAATTATCTGCATTCCGGAACTGCAAAATACATGATCGAGGATGTGAAGTATAATCCATATCATACCTCGCATCCGATTTACATCATACAAGGCGAAGGAGTCTGTGTGTTGAAAGTCAACGGCAATCAAATGACAGTAAATCTTGTAGGGCAAAATGTAACGATTGATACAGAGCTTATGATTGCTTACCGAATGGATGGAACAATGGAAAATACATCTGTAACAGGAGACTATGAGGACCTATACTTGAAGCCCGGGTACAATGAGATAGAGATAACAGAAGGGTTTGAAGCAAAGGTTATACCGAATTGGAGAAGCTTATGATTCAGATATATAAAAGGGGTAATACGGATTTTGAACATAATGGAGACATTACCATTTTTCCGGCAGCGTGTATCCTGCAGACGAAGTTAAATGGAGCTTGGGAGCTGTCTATGTTGCATCCGTTAGATGATGAAGGACGGTGGAAATACATCGAAGAAGAATCCGTAATTTGTGCGCCAACTTTCCAAGGATCGCGGCAATGCTTCCGGATCAGTGAAGTAGAAAAGAAGGATACGGAAATTGCGGCCGTAGCTTACCCTTTATTTTTTGACAGCGCTAAAGACTGTTTTCTTCTGGATACGCGTCCGGAGATAAAGACGGGCCAGCAGGCATTAGATATTATGTTGTCTGGTACAAAATATAACGGAGAGTCAGACATTACAACTGCCTCCACTGCTTATTTTATCCGACGCAACTTTATGGACGCTGTAAATGGTGAGGATGAGCCTACATTTATTCAGCGGTGGGGAGGTGAAATGCTGTATGATAATTACAAAATAATTATCAATGAAAGAGTGGGCGGGGACTATGGTACGGAGATCAGATACGGCAAGAATATGAATGGAATATCCTATCGGATAGATATGTCAGAAGTGATAACCCGAATCATACCCGTGTCTTATAACGGATATACGCTTTCCGGGAATGAACCGTGGGTAGACTCTCCCAATATTGGGAAGTATGCCACAGTTTATACTAAGGAAATGAAATTTGAAAATGTAAAGATAAAAGAAGACGCTTCCGAAGATGATGGAGCGAACGGGATAACGGTGTGTGAAAACATGGAAGCGTTATACGAAACATTAATACAGGAATGCGATAAACAGTTTGCGGCTGGTGTAGATGTCCCGAAAGTTACAATTGAAGTTAATATGATAGACCTTGCGGAAACGAAAGAATATAAGAAGTATAAAGTTCTTGAAACAGTGAGGTTAGGGGATACCGTGCATTGCAGACATAGGAAACTGGACATCACAACGGATTCAAGAGTTATAGAATTGGGTTGGGATTGTATCCGCAATGTACCGGAAAGTATGAAGCTGGGAGATTTTGAAGCCGACTACTTTTCAGAACTCACATCAACGGCCAACGCGATAGAAAAGATTATGGGTCCCGGAAATACTGTGGTAGCGGAAAGAGTGCGGGGTGTGCTCAATGCTGTTAATACACAGCTCAGATACCAGAAAAGCATAGCGAAACGACAGGATGTGAGAGCTATTTTATTTGAGGATCTTGACACGTCTTCTCCTGTCTACGGAGCTATGTCCATCGGGACGCAGGGACTGCAGATTGCAGATAAGAGAACGCAAGACGGTAGGGATTGGGACTGGACAACCGCGTTTACAGCGAAAGGAGGCTACGCAGATGTCTTGGTGGCTGGAATATTGTCAGACAAGAGCGGAAAGTCGTTTTGGAATCTTGAGACAGGAGAAATGCAGTTAACAGGAACGTTCCGGCAGTTTTCAAACAGGGGTTTGCGATCTGTAGACATCGCAAATAATGAAATCAGGTTTTTTGACTGGAACACGGATGGAAAATACGTGGGATCCATTGGTGCAGTAAAGAGAAAAAGCGACGGACGAATCGGCATTGAAATGTGGTGCAGCAATGGAGAGACAATCTGGATCGGATATGATGATGGATCAGGCGGAGATGAACATATCCGTCCGATCTTATCATTCGACACACAGACTCCTACAAAGACTCCTTGGATTGTAAATACAGTAAGTGGAAAAATATTTTCAGGAATATCAGGCGGAGGAGTCATTGTGGAAAATGGCCTGATAAAGGATTGGGATTTAAATGGAACGGCAGATGGGACAATCTATCTTGGGGGCGCTTCGGGATATAAGGATACAAAAGTAACGGTAAAGGATGGATTAATAACAGGATGGACATCGATATGAAAGAAAACAAGAGCAAAAAAAGTAAAGGGCAGACACCTGAAAGCATTAATTGTGACGGTGAAAAAATTAACTACAAAGAGTACAAGAAAAATAAGAGAAAAGGAGCTGAAAATGAATAGTATAGCAAGAGATGTGTATGTAAAGCGAAAAGCATTAAACAGCCCGATATCCTATGTCAGAGCAACCAATGCACAGGAATTACAATTTCGGTTTTGCGATTTTGCAATACCTGAAAATACGGAAGCAAGGGTATATGTGCAGAAACCGTCTGGAAAAGCCGTGTATAATAATGCAGTTATTGAAGGCGATACCGTGACGGTAGAAGTTACTACGCAGATGTTTTCGGAAGTGGGACAGAGTTACATCCAGCTGCATTTGGTAAAAGGAGAAAAAAACCTTGTAACATTCACACAGACAGTTGATGTACTGCAGAATTATACAGAGGGAGATGCACCTGAAAGCAAGAATGAATCCGGCTTTTTTAAAGAATACGAAGATAGATTAGATGAAGCGACAAATGCGGCCAATACTGCGACGGCGGAAGTAAGAAAACAGATGGAAGAAATTGCAGGTGCAGTGGAAGACGCAACGAACGCAGCTGGATCGGCAAATGCGGCAGCAGGCGAAGCGAATAAAGCAGCAGAAAAGGCAGAAAAAGGAGCAAGTGATGCCATCAGCGCAGCGGAAACAGCAACCGAAGCCACTGAAGCTGCTAATGATGCGGCGAAAAAAGCCAATGAAGTTAAAAATCAAATTCAGGAAAAGGCTGATAACGGAGAATTTACAGGGACGATAAGAATTGGAGACGTGACTACAGGAGAGCCGGGAACACAGGCAAGTGTTGAAAATGTAGGAACGGATAAAGATGCGGTACTCAATATAACTATCCCAAAGGGAGAAACGGGAGAAGTAGAAAACATTGATAATGTATCATTGGAATTTACGGAAGCATTAGAGAGGGAAAACATAGAGACAGGGGATTCGTTTGGAACGATATTTGGGAAAATAAGGAAAGTGTTTTCTGATTTAGAAGATACTGCTTTTACTGCGTTTGATGATTTGGTAAAGGCAATTTTAATAAAAAGCCATCCGATAGGTTCGATATATTTTTCTGATAATAATACGAACCCTTCTGAGCTTTTTGGCGGCGAATGGGTCGAATGGGGATCGGGTCGTGTTCCAGTGGGAGTCAATACATTGGATCCGAATTTCAGTACGGTCGAAAAGATGGGTGGTGCTACATCTGTTAAATTAACGGAAAGTGAAATGCCCTATCATAATCATAGTGTAGGCGCACATACACACGGATTAAATAATCATACACATAGCATACCAGCGTTAAGCGGATCTACTGGCGGCGGTGGGTCCCATGGACATACTGTGCCAACTTTGCGACAAAAAACAGGAGCTTTAGGTTCAAGCGGAACAAAAAACAGTTATATTTTTTTTAATTCTGCCGGAGGCGGTGGAATTCCAACATCAGACACAGCAAATCATACTCATTCAGTTACTACAAATGGCAGTACAACGGGACAGTCATCTGGAACAACTGAGAATAGCTCGGCTTTCAATACTGGTACTGCTGGTTCCAGCAGCGCACACACCAATTTACAGCCATATATCACTTGCTATATGTGGAAACGTATAGCATAACATGCTATAGTTTTTGAAATTATTTTATTACATAAAACTGAAAGAAGGTGGAACATGGAAATCAGGGCAAGACCGTAGAGGTCTTATTTTTATGAAAAAAATAACAGGAAGGAGGTAATGGTATGCCGGATACGGTATTAGTTGCTGTTCTGTCTCTGATCGGGACGATGGCCGGAAGCTTCAGCGGGACTCAAGTGATCAAGTACAGGATAGAGCAGTTAGAAAAAAAGGTGGAAAAACACAATTCTGTGATAGAACGCACATATTTATTAGAAGAAAAAATAAAAGTGGCGAATCACAGAATAGGAGATCTGGAAAGGAAGGAAGAATAATATGGAGCAGATAGTAAACTATGTAAAACCGGAGCTGATGATCGTAGCGATTGTATTGTACTTTTTAGGGATGTGGTTTAAGCAGGCGGCATTTCTGAAAGATAAGTACATTCCGCTTATTTTAGGTGTGATTGGCATATTCATCTGCGGTTTGTGGGTGGCATCCGTTCATCAATTTGAAGACGCGCAGGCAGCGTTTGCAGGAGTCTTTGCAGCAGTCACGCAGGGTATTTTAGTAGCCGGACTAAGTACATATGTAAATCAGATCATCAAACAATTGAATAAGGCAGAGTAGAGGACGCAGTTGAGCGTCCTCTTTTTGTGCGACGTCGCACGAAGAAAGGAGCGGTTATGGCATACAAATTGAAAAAGAAGCTTGCCAATAGAAAGAACTACGGCGGGGGCCGGAAGACTTCTGCGGTTAAATATATCGTCATCCACTATACGGCGAATGACGGAGATACGGATGAGGGAAATGGAAATTATTTTCAAAACAACATCGTCAAGGCATCAGCGCATTACTTTGTAGATTCGGACAGTGTTACCCAGTCTGTCCCGGACGATTATACCGCTTATTCAGTTGGCGGCAGTAAATACAGCAACTGCAAGACAACGGGAGGCGGGAAGTTCTACGGAAAGTGCACGAACAGCAACAGTATCAGTATTGAGCTGTGTGATGACAGGAAGGACAAGAAAATCTATCCGACTGAGAACACGATCAGGATTGCGCTGGAGCTTACAAAAGACCTGATGAAGAAGTATGGTGTTCCTGCTGAAAATGTAATCCGGCATTTTGATGTAAATGGAAAGAGCTGCCCTGCTTACTGGTGCGGGACGGATGAAAGGGATAAGAAGTGGAAAAGTGAGTTCTGGGACAAGCTGTCTTCCGGTGCAGAGGATGGCACTGGAACAAATGCTGGTGTGGGAGCCGTTATCAGCAAAGCATTGAAAGCGTCTGATCTAAAGAATATGAATGTGGCGGATATCATTAAGAAGGTGGGCCCGTTCTTTACAGCGGATCAGAAAAAGACGGGGGTTCTTGCATCCGTATCATTGGCGCAGTTTATTTTGGAATCCGATTACGGCCGATCAGAGCTTGCACAGGCAGCAAATAACTGTTTCGGGATGAAGAGGAATCTTTCCGGGAATAGCTGGCCGGATTCCGCTTGGGACGGAAAGTCTGTATATAAGAAACCCACAAAGGAGCATGTGGATGGAAAGTATATTACAGTCACGGCAGAATTCCGGAAGTATCCTGATATTGCAAAGTCTATCGCAGACCACAGCGCATACCTGCTCGGTGCCATGAACGGCAAGAAGAAACGATATGCGGGAATCAAGGGTGAAACAAGCTATAAGAAGGCGATCACTGTCATCAAGGATGGCGGATATGCAACTTCTCCGGATTATATCGAGAAAATCTGCAGCCTTATTAAGAAGTATGACCTGACAAAGTATGATGTATCCGGCAGCAGTACATCGGCCGGCAGCCAGACACCGTCAGGAAGCGACCAGACATCCGGAACATCTACGGGAAGTTCTTCATCAGGATCCGCGGGCTGCTACAAAAAGTATACCGGGAAATCAGAAAGGATAGATGAGGTTTTTAAAGCCATTGGTGTACCGGCGAAGTTCAGAGGCGCTTACATGAAGCGGAAGCCGGTAGCGTCTAAGAATGGAATCAGCAACTACAAGGGAAGCAAAACCCAGAATCTGAAGCTTGTGAAGCTGGCGAAGACTGGGAAGCTTAAGAAAGTATAAGCGTACATAAAAATGTCTTGTACTAATTTTAGCATTCCATTTGGCGCAGATAAAACAATGACAGCCGTAATTTCCGGCAGCGCGGATATTGGGTTTATGGGTTCAGAAGCTTCTATCTATACCTACAACGAGGGCGCGAATGATTATGTGGTTAATTTTGCGCAGCTTACCCAGCGTGCGGGGAATTTCCTTGTAGCCCGTGAGAATATGACGGACTTCAAGTGGGAAGATCTGAAGGGCAAAGATGTATTGGGAGGACGGAAAGGCGGTATGCCTGAAATGGTATTCGAATATATCTTAAAGCAGAATAACATCGACCCGCAAAAGGATGTAAAAATCGATCAGAGTATTGATTTTGGTTCAACGGCAGCAGCATTTTCCGGCGGGCAGGGAGACTTCAGCGTAGAGTTTGAACCTTCTGCAACGGCTCTGGAAAAGGAAAAGGACGGTTATGTAGTAGCATCTCTTGGAACAGACAGCGGGTATGTCCCCTATACCGCATTTTCAGCAAAAAAGAGCTATATCAAAGATAATCCGGAAGTGATTCAGGGATTTACGAATGCGCTGCAAAAGGGTATGGATTACGTACAATCACACAAGCCGGATGAGATTGCTTCTGTGATAGAGCCGCAGTTTAAGGAGACAGATCTTGATACGATTACAACAATTGTGACACGATATTATGAGCAGGATACATGGAAGGAAGATCTGGTGTTTGAAAAAGAGAGCTTTGAGCTTTTACAGGACATCTTAGAAGAGGCGGGCGAACTTACAAAGAGAGCGCCGTATGAAGACCTCGTAACTGTAGAGTTTGCACAGACAGCAAGTAAGTAAGCTCAGAGATCCACAGAGGAATTCGCGGGTAAAGTGATAACAGGCATAAGAATAAAGCCGGAAAAGCAGTTTTCCGGCTTTATTACAGGAAAAAACTGAGTTCGCTATAAACACTGAATATAAATGTCGAAAAAATAAAATGAGTTGAGCTATCAAGTAATTTCAGTTATAATGAGTTGTGATTGGAGGATATTATTGATGTTCAGACAGAAGGAGAAGAACCAATGACAGAAAGCAGGGTTCTTATATTTGCGGGTACAACAGAAGGGCGTAAGCTTTCAGAATATCTGGTGAGACATGCCGTGCGTGTCCATGTTTGTGTCGCGACAGAATACGGCGGGAGTCTTTTGCCGGCGGGGAAGAGTATTACGGTTTCCAGCGACAGGATGACGGCAGCGCAGATGGAGCGTTTTATAGAAGAATTTGAGCCGAATTATGTAGTTGATGCAACCCATCCTTATGCGGATGAGGTAACTTATAATATACAAAAGGCATGCGGTGCATGCAAAAAGAAATATCTTCGCCTGATCAGAGAGAGCAGTGCGGCAGATGGGTGTATCTATGTGGATAATGTAGAGGAAGCTGTGTCGTTCTTGAACAGTACGAAGGGAAACATACTTGCGGCTACGGGCAGCAAGGAGCTTCAGGCGTACACAAAACTGGAAGACTATAAGAATCGCCTTTATGCGAGAGTGTTATCGGTCGCTGATGTTATAGAAAAGTGCAGGCAGCTTGACGTCAGGGGGCGGCATCTAATCTGCATGCAGGGACCATTTTCCGTGGAATTGAATATGGCGATGTTAAAAGAGTATCAGATTGAATGGTTTGTTACGAAGGAGTCCGGCAAGGAAGGTGGATTTCCTGAGAAATGTGAGGCGGCAAGGCGGGTTAAGACTAAGCTTCTTGTAATCGGAAGGCCCGGGAAACAAGAAGATGGGTATACGTTAGGAGAGATGTGCAGGCTTTTGAAGACAGAGCTTCTGCTGTCAGGAAGTGATGACACAAGGCGCAGAAAAGTCACATTGGTTGGTATTGGTACGGGCAGCAGAAGTTATCTTACCATAAGAGCGGAGAAAATATGCAGGCAGGCAGAGCTTATTATCGGCGCTGAGCGTATTGCGAAAGCAGCGGCTCTTAGCGGACAGGACGTGTATTTTGAATATCGGACAGCAGAGATCGCCAGATACATAGAGGATCATCCAGAGTATAGAGACATAGCTGTTGTATTCTCAGGAGATGTAGGATTCTACAGCGGGGCGAAAAAATTATCGGCACTTCTTCGCGGAGAGAGAGAATGGGGGCGGAATCCGAATGATAAGAAGGAAACAGAACAGGGTATCACTGCAGAACAGAGGGAAGAAGCAGAACAGAAGATAGAGATAGAAGTGGTGCCGGGGATTTCTTCGGTTGTGTATTTCTGCGCGAAGCTTCATATTCCGTGGGAGGACGCCGCGCTTGTCAGTATTCATGGCAGAAAGGAGCATGTGATATCGGTGATCCGTGACAATGAAAAGACGATCGCACTGATGGAAAATGCAGGAGGAGTTCGGAAATTTGGCATGGAGATGACAGAGTATGGCTATGGAGGTCTTACAGTATGCGTGGGCGAATCGCTTTCCTATGATGACGAGAAAATTGTATGGTTTACAGCAGAAGCGCTGTGTCATTATAATGGCAGTGATCTGGCAGTTTTGTATATTTACAATCCAGAGGGGGGGAAGAGCCAGACAAGGGGGATATCGGACGCTGCATTTGTCAGGGGAAAGGTGCCTATGACGAAAGAGGAAGCGCGGAGTGTCAGTATCTTAAAGCTTTG
>OFFJ01000320.1_pt1 | contig 39693 bp, 33 predicted proteins | sample 1521261 | NCBI WGS metagenome assembly OFFJ01 (sample SAMEA3504122, study PRJEB24116) | mouse gut metagenome | biome: mouse gut; feature: mouse-associated habitat; material: faeces | place: Denmark | collected 2011 | reverse complement strand
TACGGCGATAACAATAAGTAAAATCGATTCCATTTAATAAGTCAGGATTTCATTTCCGGTTTCAGTAATCAGAATCATATTCTCCCATTGGGCAGAGGGCAATCCGTCATCAGTGCAGACAGTCCAGCCGTCAGCTTCGTCGACAAACACTTCATAGGTTCCCATGTTAATCATCGGCTCAATGGTGAAAGTCATTCCCGGTACGATCATCATGCCTGTTCCCCGGCGTCCGAAATGCTCTACATCCGGTTCTTCATGGAATTTCATGCCTACACCGTGTCCGTAGAGGTCGCGCACGACGCTGAATCCGTTTTTCTCGGCATGTTCCTGAATAGCGGCACCCACATCGCCCAGTTGTTTCCAAGGTTGTGCGGCGGCAATACCAATTTCCATACACTCTTTCGTCACTTGGACCAGTTTGCGTATTTCGGGGCTTACGTCGCCGATCATAAACATGCGGGAAGCATCGGAATAATATCCATTGAGAATAGTTGAGACATCTACATTGATAATATCCCCTTCTTCTAAAAAATCATATTTGTCAGGAATACCGTGACAGATCACATTGTTGATCGAGGTACATACACTTTTTGGAAAACCCTGATAATGAAGCGGTGCAGGGATTCCGCCATGTTTTTTTGTAAAATCATAAACAAGCCGGTCTATTTCTTCGGTATTCATGCCGGCCCGTATGTGTTCCGCAACATGGTCGAGCACTGCGGTGTTCAGAGCGGCGCTTTTTTTGATTGCCCGGATCTGGGCCGGGGATTTTAAAAGAGAGCGGTCAGGAACAATCTGTCCTCTTGCCGCAAGCGTCCATAGTTTTATATCTAATTTATCCACGACTATTACCTGCTTTCAAAAGAATATAAGCCTATTATAGCACTAATTATGTAAATTGTGTAAAAGTATCTATTGTTACTTGCACCTTGAGGAAAAAAACATTACAATATTAATATTATGGATGAATTAACAAAAGTATTACAGGATAATTTGAATGAAGAGTTTTTACTAGCGGTTCTGAGCAACCCGAAGGATAAAGCAGGAGCCATAAAGGTGAAGGTGCGTGCAGTAAAGGAAAAAGGGCAGCTTCTGTTTCAGATAGAAATGTTCCGAAATAATCAGGTATTTCATGAAAATCTGAATGCCGAAAGCACAGTGGGCAGATTGACGGAATATATGGAGAATTTTCGGCAGATGCAGTTGGAGACCGGTACGGCGCTGTATTTTGTACTAGTAAGTAAAAAAGGGAAGATTACGATAAAAAAGAAGCAGAATGTTTCACCAAGGTCTGTAGACGCCTTCTCACATAACCGTCAAAAACATTACGTTTTAAAAGAAGGGGAACCGGTACCGTTTCTTATAGATCTGGGAGTGATGACGAAGGAAGGAAAAATCGTACATTCTAAATTTGATAAATTCAGACAGATGAATCGTTTTTTAGAGTTTATAGAAGACATTTCACCGCAGCTTCCGAAGAACAGGGAGGTTACGGTACTGGATTTTGGATGCGGCAAGTCTTATCTAACCTTTGCTATGTATTATTATTTGCATGAGCTGAAAAAATATGATGTCCGTATTATCGGACTGGATTTGAAGGAAGAGGTGATTCGCCGCTGTGGTGAGCTTGCATTCAGATATGGTTATGAAAAGCTTGCCTTTTTAAAGGGGAATATTGCAGATTATACTGGCGCACAGAAGGTGGATATGGTGGTTACGCTTCATGCCTGCGATACAGCTACGGATCTGGCCCTTGAAAAAGCAGTGGGATGGGATGCAAAGGTTATTTTGTCTGTACCTTGCTGTCAGCATGAGTTGAATGCACAGATGCAGGGGGCGGAACAATGTAAGGATAACCGGCTTCTGGCGCTTGAACCGGTTATGAAATACGGTCTTTTGAAGGAACGTATGGCGGCGCTTATTACCGACGGATTGCGCGCGCAGTATCTTGAGAGGGCAGGATATCACGTGCAGGTGCTGGAATTCATTGATATGGAGCATACGCCGAAAAATATAATGATCCGTGCGGTAAAGACAGAAAATGCTGAGAGAAGAAGGCGCGCAGAGGAAAGTATAAAAGCTTGTGAAGAATTCCTTCACATATCACCAGCTATTGGCAGACTGTTAGGCAGATAAGGGGTATAGGATGAACAAGAGAAAGTTAAAGAGATACCTGCAGGAAGCAGCTCTTTTAATTGTGATATTTATAATAATGGCAACAGCCTTTGGTTATTATACAAATCGTGATAATGGGAGCATGACCGCAGATATGGATACGGCAACGCTGCCGCAGATTTCATTTTCCAGTAATGGATATTCGATCAATTATGTGCCGGGGTATGTGGAGGAGATGGATGCGGCATCTTTAAGAGATACGATCACTCCGGTGGCAAATGGCCAGATAGATGTCAGGCTCGATTCTTACGATAATGAGATCAGCAGTATCCAGTTTAAGATATTTTCTTTGGACGGAAAGGAAAAGCTTTTCGAGTCAGAAGTAGAGAATCCGGGTGAGGAAACGGCGGTAAGCTTACAGGATCCGTCGGTAGTCTCCGAGGAGAGGATGCTGGAGGTCATACTGAAGCTCTCACAGGGAAAATCTGTCTACTACTACACAAGGATCGTAGATGAAAAAGATAAGCATATATTGGAATATCTGAATTATATTAAGGATTTTCATGAAAATTCTCTGATAAAAGCGGAGGGTGTCGGTATCGGAACGGCCATTGAGCCGGATGAGACGGGCGATAATTCTACACTTCAGCATGTGAACATCCATTCGGATTATGAACATGTAACATGGGGGGCTTTAGAGCCGCAGATAGAAGGTAATGAGAGATGGATGATAAAAGAGATCAATGATATCTCCTGTTCTGTTCAGCTTCAATATCAGATACGCGGCAAGGGTGAAGAAAATGAAGAGGACTTATATAAGGTCAAAGAATTTTTCCGTGTCAGATATCGGGCGGATAATAAAAAGGTGCTTTTGCTGGATTATGACCGGACGATGGAACAGATATTTGATGTTACGAAGAGGGTACTGAATGAAAAAGGGATACTTCTTGGCATTGCAGATCCGGACATTCAGAATATGGAGAATAAAGATGGGACGAAAGTGGCATTTGTTCAGGCAGACGAGTTGTGGAATTATAATAAAGAGACGGATCAATTATCCCTTGTATTCAGTTTTACTTCCGGAGAGGGTGAGGATGAGCGGTATCTGACCGCACAGCATGAGATAAAGCTTCTTGATATGGACAAGAAGGGCAATCTTTCCTTTGCGGTATTCGGGTATATGAATCGTGGCGAGCATGAGGGAGAAGTCGGAGTTGCGGTATATTATTATAATACAAAAGATAACTTTGTTGAGGAGAAGGCTTTTATCTCTACAAAGAAATCCTATGCACATGCAATTCTGGAGTTTGGAAAACTGATCTGCTACAGTGTGGAGCAAGATACCATGTATGTGCTGGCGGATGGGGTATTGTATCAGATTGAGGTCGGAAAGGGCAGAATGTTCGAGCTGGCATCGGACCTGAAGGAAGGGCAGTATATCATATCTGAGGATGGCACGAGGATGGCCTATCAGAGCGGAAAGCGGGATGGCATGGCAAATGAGGTGACAGTCATTACATTTTCCAGCGGAAGAAAGAGAACGGTAGAGTGTGAGACAGGTCAGAATATCGCACCTCTTGGTTTTATAGACTCAGATTTTGTGTATGGATTTTCCAGAATTGGGGATGCGGGAGTCACTGTATCTGGTGAGAGTGTTACCCCGATGTATCGGATTGAGATACGGACTGGAAAAGGAAAAGTTGTCAAGACATATGAAAATGAAGGAGTCTATATTCTTAGTACGCAGTTTGAGGGTAATATGATCACACTTAACAGAGTGGCCAAAAAAGGAAATGTGTATAATGCTGTGGCAGAAGAATACATTACGAATAATGAAGAGCAGGAAGAAAGTAATATTTCTGTCAGTTCTTACACTACTTCGCTGAAGCAGAGACAGATGCGCATTGTCTTTGGGGACGGTGTTGAAAATCAGGAGCCGAAGATACTTACGCCGAAACAGGCGTTGTTTGAGAAGTCAAGAGAGTTCTCTTTTGATGAGGAGCCGAAAAGTGAACATTATCTGGCATATGGATACGGGGAACTTAAGGGGATTACTGAAAAGGCAGGGGAAGCGGTGCAGATGGCTGATACTTATAATGGTGTTGTAGTTTCTTCGGAACAGGAATATATCTGGGAGAGAGGAAACCGGGATTTGCGGTACACCATCAGCGGAAAGAGCGTACTGGTTGACAATATGAGAAAGCAGCTTAATGCCGGGACAATGCCGCTGGATGTCATAGAACAGCTTAACGGCAGGACGGGACTTGATCTGACTGGATGTACACCAGAGGAACTTTTATATATTATTAATCGGGACAAACCCGTGATTGCAATGAAAGATGCGAAATCTGCAATTATTTTGGTGGGTTATACGGAAACAAGGATTACCTATATTGATGTCAGCAGCGGCGAAAGACATACGGCTTCACAGAAGGAACTGGAAAGAATGACGGAGAAGAGCGGACATACTTATATAGCGTAGAAATATAGCAATATAATGGATAAGAAAAGAGGCATAACTCACAGTATAGAACATGAGAATGCCTCTTTTAACATACATATAAAAAATATATCTGATATTTATACCGGCGTCGGACGGAACAGAATAGTCTTATATTTTTTTAAGGAAAAATATAGAATCAGTCCCAGCACACCGCAAGAAAGCACTTCGCCGATACCAACGGTAAGCATCATAAATGGAATCGGAAGATTCACGCCGTATCCGTAGAACAGTACGAACGGCACAATAATAGTATTGGACACGATCGGAGGAACTGGCCCGAGGATTGGATTCGAGTCTTTCAGGCGGTAAGTAAGTACAGCGCCGATAAGTGTAGCTAGACTGCCGAAGATAATATCCGGCAGAATTCCGCCGCCGATGATGTTGGCGATTAAACAGCCGACAAAAACTCCCGGCACGGCGGCAGGAGTAAACAGCGGAAGTATGGTAAGTGCTTCAGCGATACGTACCTGTATCTCTCCGAAAGAGATCGGCCTGAACAGAAGTGTCAGTACTACATAGACAGCGGCAATCATAGCCGCCTGAGTTAAAAAGGCTGCATTTTTGTTTTTCATGATTTTGTTCTCCTTTAGTTTTGTTTTACGAGTGGAAGGTCTCGAACACTCGGCACATTTAACGGCGGTGACCGCCGGGAAAGCCCCATAAGACCTTGGTTTTTGCCTTAGCATGCAAAGCAGGCTGCCAGTGGCAGGCTGCGTGTAGAGGGCTTTGCAACGATGGTCAGTATAACATGAAGAGCAGAGAAAATCAAGAAAAGTATCAAATTAGAAAAGGGATTTTTTTGCTATTGACAAAAACGTCAGGAAGGAGGTATACTTAATATAAAGTTAGCAGTCACTAACATTCGTGACTGCTTTTATAAGAAATGTGGGTTAGTAAAGGCTAACCCACATAGAACGGATGGGAAAACATATGATGCCGCTTGTGATGACGAATAAGGGAGGTATGCGATACCATTTTGGAAGGAAGGCGTCACAGATGATACATTTGGATACAAAGATGCAAAAAGAAATGATTATCCAAAAATTAAGGGAACAAAGTTTTCGGATTACAAAACAGAGGCAGATGATACTGGATATGATTTTTAGTGAAGAATGTAGCAGCTGTAAGGAGATTTATTATGAGATAAAAAAAGAAGATGACAGGATAGGCATGGCTACTGTATACCGGATGGTAAGTCTTTTAGAGGAAATGGGGGCAATCTACAGGGAGGATACATATAAAATATTTTGTGACGTGGATCATGAAAGGGAAAATACGCTTATTATTGAGTTAGATGACCATACGGTAATCGGGCTTTGCGCCAGAGATTGTTTTAAAGTGATACTAGAAGGGCTGAAATCGTGCGGGTATGCAGATCAGCAATGCATAGTCAGTATTACGCTGGATACGGGATTAAAAATGGAATGTTAAGGAACGTGTTATTGAGAAAATTTTCCAATAAGATAAAACTGTTGGAAAGTGTACGGGACAGCAGGTATAATAAAGCAATCAAGGAGGGCTGCATATGAAGAAACATAAGTTTTGGGCATGGGCCGCAGTAATATGTATGGTGATGTCGATTTATACAGGTTATAAGCATAAGTAAGGGAAGGAGATGAACTGTATGTTGGATGCGTTAGAAAAAATTGATGCGAAAAAAACAGGAATTTTTGCAGCTGGAGTTTTGTTTGGCACGGCTGGCATCCGAGTATTATGCGGCAGGGATGCGAAAAAAGTGTATACATATTGTACTGCGGCGGTGCTTCGGGCAAAGGAATGTATTATGGATACGGTCTCATGCATTCAGGAAAATGCGGAGGATATCTATACGGAGGCTGTGCAGATGAACGAGGAAAGGGCTGCCGGGGAGACGGAGTTTGAAGATGAAAGCAGTTTTAAAGAGAAGAACGGAAACAAGGAGGAAGCAGCTACTTAAGTGAACTGTTTCTGTGAAACAAAATATCAGGGCGCCTGCAGGAAACTGCAGGTGTTTTTAGTCATGGAGGGAGAAAATAAATATGAAATTTAAAATTATACATGAAATAAAAGGACGGCTCAGGATACATATGGCCTATAGACGGATATCGCCGGAGGCTGCAGACATTCTTCAACATTATTTGCTGAATCAGCCGTGTGTTTCGGCTGTGAAAGTTTATGAAAGAAATCAGGATGCAGCCATATGCTATATCGGAAAAAGAGAAGACATCATTCTTATTTTGCAAAGGTTTTCGTTTCAGATGGTTTCGGCATCGGAGTACGTTTGGCGGAATTCCGGTAGGCAGTTAAATCGTAGATATAAGGAAAAGAGCATCCAGAAAGTAATACTGCGTATGGGGAGCAAACTGTTTTTGCCTGCGCCGCTCAGGGATGTTTTCATAGTTTGTAAATCTATGAAATATATCTGTAAGGGGATTTGTACACTTTGGAAAAGAAAAATAGAAGTATCTGTTTTGGACGGAACAGCAATTGCGGTGTCTCTGTTGAGGGGGAATATTGGTACCGCGGGATCCGTCATGTTCCTGTTGGGCATCGGGGAGGTATTGGAAGAATGGACTCATAAAAAATCCGTGAATGACTTAGCGAGGAGCATGTCGCTGAATATCGGCAGGGTATGGGTGCTTACGGACAGAAAAGAGATTTTGGCGGATGCGGACGAGATTAGGAAGGGGGACTCTGTCGTGGTTCGTATGGGAAGCGTCATTCCTTTTGACGGCGTGGTAATAGGAGGAACCGGGGAAGTCAACCAGGTAGCTTTGACAGGAGAGGCTTTGCCGGTTTCCAGAGAATCTGGCGGCTTCGTGTATGCAGGAACAGCACTGGAGGCAGGAGAACTGGTAATCCGGGTGACAGAGACATCCGGTTCTAATAAATATGAAAAAATAGTCCGAATGATTGAAGAATCAGAACGGCTGAAATCATCTGCGGAAAGCAGGGCAGCGCATCTGGCGGACAGACTGGCGCCATATACGCTTCTGGGAGCGGGGGTTGTCTACATGCTGACCCGAAATGCTCAGAAAGCATTGTCGGTGCTAATGGTAGATTTCTCATGCGCCCTGAAGCTGGCAATGCCGATCGCGGTATTATCAGCAATCCGGGAGGCCGGCATGCACAGGATCACCGTAAAGGGAGGAAGGTTTTTAGAGAAAGTCGCGGAAGCAGACACCATAATTCTGGATAAGACAGGAACAATCACCAGAGCGCATCCAACTATAGCAAAGATCGTGCCGTTTAATTCAAGGAGCCAGGAAGAGTTGCTTGGCATAGCGGCATGTCTGGAGGAGCACTTTCCTCATTCTATGGCAAGGGCAGTTGTACGAGAGGCGCAGAAGCGCGGGATTGACCATGAAGAGAAACATTCTAAGGTGGAATATATCGTAGCGCATGGGATTTCCTCCATGGTTAACGACAGCAGAGTGATCATAGGGAGCTATCATTTTGTGTTTGAAGATGAAGGCTGCCAGATACCGGAAGGGATGAGGCAGAGATTTGAAGAGCTCCCCGAAGAATATTCGCATCTTTATCTGGCGGTAGAAGGAAGGCTGGCAGCAGTTATATGCATCGAAGATCCGTTGCGGGAGGAAGCTGCAGATGTGATCGCATCCTTAAAAAAATCAGGATTTCAGAAAGTTGTCATGATGACAGGTGACAGCGAGAGAACGGCGCGATCCGTTGCTCTAAAAGCTGGTGTGGATGAATATTATTCCGAAGTGCTGCCAGAGGACAAGGCGGCGTTTGTTGAAAAAGAGAAGGCAGAGGAGAAAACAGTTATTATGGTTGGGGACGGCATGAATGACTCGCCGGCACTTTCGGTTGCAGATGCAGGGATTGCCATAAGCGACGGGGCGCAGCTTGCCAGAGAGATTGCTGACATTACAGTGGATGCGGATCATTTATCAGGACTTGTTGACTTAAAATCAATCAGTGACAGGCTGGCAGTACGGATCCAGAAGAATTATTTCAGCATTATCGGTATTAATTCTTTGCTGATTTTATTGGGCGCCGGCGGTCTGATTCAGCCCACAGTATCAGCGTTTGTACACAATGCCTCTACTCTGGCGATCAGTTTGAACAGCATGAAGAACCTGCTGGACTAACGCAGAGGATGTATGCCGATAGGATACTAAAAATAAAGTTAATAATGCTCGGTTTATCATTGCAAAATAATGTCGTATATCATATAATTTTGAAGATGTAAAAAATAATGCCAAGAATAAGGAATGGGACAATGAGATAGTCGAAATCCATGACTTGGACGGTAATGATACATTTTAATGTGATTTTGGAAGGAAGAAAGAGGATGTTTCAGTTTTTATTTATATTCGGCCCCGCAGCGGTTACTTATTTATTAGTACAAAAATGTTCAAAGATCAGTCCGCTTAATTGGTATACGGCAGTGATTGAATTGATTTGTTACGGCGCTATAGATGCAGTGATTACAATAATTGTATTGTATCCGCTGAATAAGGTGAAAATTATTGCGCTGCCGGATGGAATGAATACTGTTCAATACGGAAGTACGGCATTTGTTTTTTCTATGGGTGTAAGTGTGATCTGCGGTATAGTATTTGCGATGCTTAAGAAAAGAGCCGAAATATATATAGAGTTAGAAGAGGATGGAAAGGACACAAAAGATGATTTTAAAAAGGACTAAAGTGATAGGGAAAAATATTCTGTTGCAAGCAGTCATATTTTTGTGTCTGATTCTTTCTTTAAGTTTATTGTGGGGCAAGAATAATTTTGGGAATATTGGCTTTGGAGAAATCATATTTCATCTCAACATGCCGTTAAAAGGTACGTCAAGTGAGTTTATAGGCGATTATATAAAAAAAGCATTGTGTCCTGCTGTTCTGTTGTTTTTTGCAGAGATGGCGGTCGTTTATTTTCCTTCCAAATATAAGTACTATTTTGTGTTTAAAATGAAAGAGAAAAAACAAAAAGTCCAGATTTATCCGCTTCATATTCCTGTTGATTTATGGGCATTGTTTTTTGCGGCATGGATAGGGGGGATCGTATATTCTGCAGATAATGCATTCGGCTTCATTGGTTTTGTTAAAAATCAGATTGCCCAGTCTAATTACATTAAAGAAGAATATGTGAGTCCTGAGGATGTTGAAATTACTTTTCCGGAAAAGAAACGTAATCTTATCTGCATCTATGTGGAATCAGCAGAATCGTCTGCACAGGATAAACAGAACGGGGGAGTATTTGACACAAATTATATTCCCGAAATGACCGCTCTGGCGAAAGAAAATGTCAGCTTCTCTCACTCTGATAAGATTGAAGGGGCGGTAGTGGCGCCTGCCTGCGGATGGACGATAGCAGCGCTTGTGGCAGAGACGTCAGGGCTGCCGTTAAAGCTCTTTGCTTATAGCGACAAGGGCGATAACGGGAAGAAAGACAATTCTATGAAACAGTTTGATTCTTTTATGCCGGGAGCAGTGAGCATGGGGGAGATACTGGAAAAAGAAGGTTATAAAAATTACTTCATGGCTGGCTCTGATTTTAGTTTTGGCGGTCGTACTTCGTATTTTACGCAGCATGGTGACTATGAAATATGGGATTACTATTCGGCGATAGAAGAAGGGAAGATACCGTCGGATTATAAAGTATGGTGGGGATTTGAAGATATTAAGCTGTATGAGTATGCGAAAGAAAAGATATTGTTATTGGCAGAAAAAGAAGAGCCTTTTAATTTTTCAATGCTGACAGTAGATACGCATCATCAAGATGGATATATTTGTGAGAAATGTCCTGATACATATGACGAACAGTATTCTAACGTATGGGCGTGTGCATCTGCACAAGTCAATGATTTTGTGAAATGGATTCAGCAACAGGATTTTTATGAAAATACCTCAATTGTAATCGTAGGGGACCACTGTAGCATGGATACGGATTATTATGCGGATCTAAAATATGATAAGCACCATGGAGAGACAACAAGAAAGGTCTATAATGCGTTCATCAATTCTTCTGTGAAGCCTGTCCGGGAAAAGAATAGGAAATTTACTACGATGGATATTTTCCCGACTACGTTAGCATGTATCGGCGCCCGGATTGAAGGGAACAGATTGGGGCTGGGAACCAATTTGTTTTCAGAAGAGCAGACGCTTGCGGAGAAATATGGTTATAAGAATATGTTTGAGGAAATGGATAAAAAATCTGTGTTTTATGATAAAGAGCTTTTGTATCCATAGGTGATTTTAGAAAAAGATTATTATTACAAAAAATTATGGAGGAATTTTAATGCCAGTATTTGATTTTAAAAAATCGTCAGGAAATGAAAATGTACCTGAATGTACTTATACTGTATTGCGCACAAATGAGTCTGTGGCCTCTGTTGAGTCTCCGATCCTGATCTTGGATAACAGCAAGGCCGGATTGAAACATCATTCTTGCGGTATGTTTGTTAATCCTGCCAGAAGGACGGCTTTTGAATTCAAAGGAGAGGAAGGGGCTGTGAGCGCAGATATTTTGCAGCTTGACGCCCGTTTTGTGAGTCTCCTTAAATGGCTGGGGGAAAACCGCATTAATGTACGACTGTCCGGCATGGTACAGGAGGATAGATATATCGTATATAAGATACGGGAAATTGCCTTTGGAGGGGCAGTTAAACTTTCAGCGGAAGATGGATTCCTGCAGTTTATGATTGAACGTCTTCTTTCGAGCAATGCGCCGGAGGAAGCAGACGAGGATGAAGACAAGGAAGAGACTGGTGATAGTATGAAGCTCACCAGTATTCAGAGCATTACGGATTTTATGAATTGTGCCGGAAGAACGCTTCCCGACAATATCTGCCTGTGGGCGAGGAGAAATCTGGCGGTAGCGCGTTCCAACGAAGTGTCGCAGGAGGAACGACGCCATGCGCAGCGTGCGCTTTCTATTATGATGAATGTTCGGTGGAAGAATAATTATTTTGAGACGATAGATGTTGAGGAGGCGCGCCGTATCCTTGATGAAGAGCTTTATGGCATGAGCAAGGTGAAACAAAGGATCATCGAGACGATCATTCAGATCAACAGAACGCATACTTTACCGGCGTATGGGCTATTGCTGATTGGTCCGGCAGGAACCGGGAAATCTCAGATAGCCTATGCCGTGGCACGTATTTTAAAGCTGCCATGGACGACCTTGGATATGAGTTCTATCAATGATCCGGAACAGCTTACCGGAAGCTCCAGAATTTACGCCAATGCAAAGCCGGGAATTATCATGGAAGCATTTTCCATGGCGGGAGAATCTAATCTGGTCTTTATTATCAACGAGCTTGATAAGGCGGCGTCAGGAAAAGGAAACGGGAATCCTGCGGATGTTCTTCTGACACTGCTTGATAATCTTGGATTTACTGATAATTATATTGAATGTATGATTCCAACAGGAGGCGTCTATCCGATCGCGACAGCCAATGACAGATTACAGATTAGCGCGCCTTTGATGTCGCGTTTTGCTGTTATCGAGATTCCAGATTATACGATAGAGGAAAAGAAAGTAATCTTTTCCGGCTACGCTCTGCCGAAAGTTATGAAGCGAATCGGCATGCATGACCATGAATGTATCCTGACTGACGATGGCCTTGACGCGGTTATCGATATTTATAAAAGCACCAGCGGAATCCGTGATCTTGAGCAGGCCGCAGAACATATCGCCGCCAATGCGCTGTACCAGATTGAAGTAAATCATGTGGAAGCGGTAACCTTTGATGCAAAAATGGTAAAAGAACTTCTTCCATAAAGTTATATGTTTGCGATTGTTTCACATATGAATACAACGGCGCAGCACAGCGCGGCAATCCCCATCATGTTTAATCCTCTCCATGCCGCGATAACTCCTGCGATGAGTGCGATGATTCCTGCAATGGGAACCTGCGGAGCAGTAATGATCGCAGGAAATGTCATGACCGCAAGGGTTACATAAGGCACATAGTAAAGGAATGACCGTATGAAAGGATTTTCAATCTTCCCGCGAATTAAAGTTAACGGCAGAGTCCGGATCAGCCAGGATACGGTGGCCGCTACAAATATGTAGAGATAAATGTTATGAGTCATATACGGATACCTCCTGATCAGAATCTGCCGCAGAGTTGTCGTCAGCGTCTTTTACAGGGAACAAAGCGGCCGCAGCGCCGGCAATGATCAAAGTCAACAGACTGATCTTCAGGCTGTCGGACATATGGGCGAACAGAGAAATCTTTGATACGGCGAAGCTGGCTAAGAAGCTTATAACAATTACAACGCCTACAATTTGATTTGCTTTGGCGGCAGGAACAATGATCGCAATAAACATCCCGTACAGCGCAACGCTTAAAGCGCTGACAATGGACGATGGAAGGATATTGCCTGCCACGATTCCTATGGCGGTGCCGAGTGACCAGCCCGGAAGAGCGATGGCCATGGCGCCGTAAGTGTAGTAAGGATTTAAAGCGCCGGTTCTTCCGATGCTGATCCCAAAAATCTCATCTGTAATTCCAAAACCGACGAAAAAGCGGTGCGTATAGGAGGTACCTGTATGAAATTTCTGACTTAAGGCACAGCTCATGAGCATGTACCGTATATTTGTGATCAGGATGACAAATACCATCTCCAGATAAGGAGCGTTCGCCATAATTACAGTAAATTCCGCGTATTCTCCTGCGGAGGCATGATTCAGCAGGCTTGAAAGAAATCCCTGAAAAGGATTTAAGCCTGCCTTTTTTGCGACGATTCCCAGTGAGAATGCTACGGCAAAGTAACCGAGAGCGATGGGGAGCCCGTCACGTAATCCATTAGTAAAAGCATTTTTGTTCCGATTCATTTCTAACTCCGATTATGATACCCTCAGTGAACAAGGGGCATGTGTTCCTTTGTCCGCCGAGGGTAAATGTAGGTGATAAAGAGGGTTCATACATGAACTCTCTGATTTTATCTTTTAGTATACTACAGAGAAGACTTTATTGGAAGACAGAAGTTTTGATTTGGTAAAATGTAATTGTCCGGTTTGATAAAAGCAGTCTAACGTGTTACACTATGTGACATATAAGGATTTGGAAGAGTGAGCGGTTTATCCGCAGAGGTGGAGGAGAAGGATGATAATTCAGATAGTAGAGGACGACAGGGCTTTAAGCGATGGGATCGTGCTGGCGCTTAAGGAGCCTGATCTGGAATTTATACAGGATGCGGCGGTCAGAGAGGCAAAAGAATCTTTTGGGGAAAAATATCCTGAGCTTATCATACTGGATGTGAATCTTCCGGACGGGAGCGGTTACGATTATCTTAAGTGGGTGAGAGAACGCTCGCAGCTCCCGGTACTGGTGCTTACGGCAAACGATATGGAGATGGATGAGGTCATGGGACTTACATTGGGGGCGGACGATTATATGGCCAAGCCCTTCAGTCTGGCGGTGCTTCGCGCAAGGATACAGGCGCTTATGCGCAGGGGCAGGAGCCAGAGCTCTTATGTATATGAGGAGGATGGTTTATTCTTTGATTTCGGAAGCCTTGTATTTACCCGGGAAGGCCAGCCGCTCTCTTTAAGCGTAAATGAACAGAAGCTTCTAAGGCTCTTTGTGGAAAACAGGGGAAGAGTGCTTACAAGGAATATATTGATTGACAGACTGTGGAGCGACGGCGGGGAGTATGTAGATGAAAACGCCCTTTCGGTTACAGTAAACCGTTTAAGGAGCAAGCTTGAGGATAAAAGAGACGATATTTCTTATATTAAGACGATATATGGGCAGGGATATATGTGGAAGAAGGGAGATAAGTCATGTTCGGACAAAAAACCTTAGACCGGCTGGATCATATGCTGGATGAAGCGATTGCGGGTACATTTGAGGAATCCGATTATGACGAGTCCAAATTGTCAAAAGTGGAATGCAAGTGGAAGCAATTTTTGGGAGCGTCTGTACTGTCCAGAGAGAATGTAGAGAAGGAGAAGAATAGAGTCAAAGAACTGGTGTCCGACATTTCCCATCAGACAAAGACGCCTATGGCAAATATCCGGCTGTATACGGAACTTTTAAAGGAAAAACTTAAGGCAGATGAGCTGGGATTGGAAGAGGATGAACTCAGGCAGGAGAGTCTTAAAATGCTTGCGGAGATTGACAGGCAGGTGGAAAAGCTTGGTTTTCTGATTCAGTCATTGACGAAGATGTCGAGGCTGGAAAGCAATATTGTAGAGGTAAAGCCGAAGCGTCAGAGTATTTCTGAGTTGTTAGATGCAGTGATTGGGGATGTTCTGCCAAAAGCGGGGCAAAAGAATGTGGAAATCGTAAATACGTATACGGGTTCGGGGACAGCATACTATGATAGGAAGTGGACAAAGGAAGCGCTGGGGAATATTGTGGATAATGCGGTGAAATATTCTCCCTCCGGCAGCAGGGTAGTCCTGACAGTGACAGAATATGAACTGTATGCGGCTGTTTCGGTGAAGGACTTTGGGCAGGGAATCCGCGAGACAGATACCGCCAGAATATTTCAGCGGTTTTACAGGGCTAAAGAGGTACATGAAGAAGACGGCGTGGGAATCGGACTGTATCTTGCAAGAGAGATTATCCGAAGGGAAAATGGTTATATTAAAGTAAAGCCGGGGGCGGGAAAAGGGGCGGAATTTATACTATATCTGCAGAGGAGGCATATGTAGAGCAAACGAATTCTTTCACACTTGTTAGTTTCCTGAAAGATTACAGAAAGAACAGGGTGATACAATGAGGACAGTATAAAAGCTGTCCTTTTACATTTTCTGGACGGCAGAAGGGAGTCATTATGGCAGTATTAAGAACAAGAAATTTAAAAAAATATTACGGCAGCGGTGAAAATCAGGTGAAGGCATTAGACGGTGTGAATCTTTTCGTTGAGCGCGGAGAATTTGTCGCTGTTGTAGGAACAAGCGGCAGCGGGAAATCAACGCTTCTTCATATGCTTGGAGGATTAGACATACCAACTTCAGGAGAGGTGTATGTGGATGATAAGAACATCGGGAAGCTTAAAAATGACGCATTGTGCGTATTCCGCAGACGAAAGATCGGCTTTGTGTTCCAGAGCTACAATCTGGTGCCGGTGCTGAATGCCTATGAGAATATCGTGCTGCCCATTGAGCTTGACGGAAATACGGTAGATCGGGCATATGTGGACAGGGTGATTGATGTTCTGGGGTTGAAAGACAGATTACAAAGTCTGCCAAGCCAGTTGTCAGGCGGACAGCAGCAGAGAGTAGCTATCGCCAGAGCGCTTGCTGCAAAACCATCTATCCTCCTTGCGGATGAGCCTACCGGGAACTTAGATTCCAGAACAAGTCAAGATGTTTTAGGACTTTTGAAGGTGACAGGTGAGAAGTTCGCGCAGACAATCATCATGATTACCCACAATGAGGAGATTGCTCAGTTAGCCGACCGGATCATCCGGATTGAGGACGGAAAGATATCAGAAGGGTACGAACCGGATGATATTGGAAGAAGGAAAATCCCGGGAGAAGGCGGTGAGGCAGATGAATAAGATTAAAAATCAGAAAGTCGTCAACCGGATCGCAGACAGGACAAGGAAGGCAGGCAAGGGGAGGAATATCATAGCAGTTCTGGCGATTGCTTTGACAACTGTTCTTTTTACAACGTTGTTTACCGTAGGCGGAAGCATGGTAAAAAAGCAGCAGGAAGAAACGATGCGTCAGGTAGGAGGCAGCGCCCACGCAGGGTTCAAATATCTGCTCCCGGAAGAATACGATATCGTAAAGAAGGATCAGGAGCTTAAGGAAGTCTCTTACAGAATCATTGTGGCGGATGCGGTGAATCAGGAGCTTCTTAAACTCCATACGGAGGTAAGCTTTTATGAGGATTTGGATGCAAAGTTTTCTTTCTGCTATCCGGAGGTTGGACATATGCCCAAAAAGGAAGATGAGATCGTAACTAGCGACCTGGTGCTTGAAAAGCTTGGCATACCATGCAAGGTCGGGGAGAAAGTGCCCTTAAGCCTGAAAATAAATGATCATGAGCCTATTAAGAAAACTTTTACTTTGAGCGGATATTTTAAGGGAGATACGATTGCACAGTCTCAGATTGTACTGGTATCGGAAGAATATGCCAAAAAGGCAGCTCCGGCTCCGACGGTGTCAGCTATGGAGACAGCAGTAGACGCTTCCGATTATGCAGGAAGGATCATGGCTGATTTTAATTTTAAGAGCAGCTTTTATCTGGAAGAGCAGGCGGCAGAGCTTGCCAGACGCTGCGGATTTCCGGAAGATATTGATACAGGGATTAACTGGGCATATGTAGGCGGAGAGATGGACATGGAGATGACTCTGCTGATCGCGGTGCTCCTTTTTGTGATTCTTATGTCGGGATATCTGATCATTTATAATATATTTTATATCAATGTATACCATGACATCCGGTATTACGGACTGCTTAAGACAATCGGAACGACGGGAAGGCAGCTGCGCAGGATGGTACGCCGGCAGGCATATATGCTGTCTCTTTATGGAATTCCGGCAGGGGTGATTGTCGGAACAGCGGTGGGGAAGCTGCTCCTTCCCGTAGTGATGGGCAGGCTTGTGTTTTCAAGGACGACGGACACGAAAGTCGTGCTGAATGTGTGGGTATTTGCCGGCGCAGTGATATTTTCCTTTGTTACGGTATTCATAAGCTGTATTAAGCCGTGCCGGATCGCATCCAGAGTATCGCCGATTGAGGCAGTCAGATATACGGAAGGACAGGATGAGTCCGCGGGCAAAAAGAAAGCTAAGAAGACAAAACGGGTAAGTCCAAGAACTATGGCATTTCAGAATATCAGGAGGAATAGGAAAAAAATTGTAGTCGTGGTAGCATCTTTGTCTATGGCTCTCGTGATGCTGAATAGTATATACAGCCTGCTTCAGGGGTTTGATATGGATAAATTCGTAGCTTCTATGACAGTCAGCGATTTTTCAGTCGCGGATGCGACGCTTGATAATTTTTCTATTGATTATAATTCCATCGTAACGGACGGTGTGACAAAGGAATTTTTAGCTGCTCTTGAAAAACAAAAGGGCATTGAGGATGTGGGAAACATTTATATGAAAGAGATTGCCCCTACATTTACCGACGAGGCATATGAACTGTTGGAGGAGCGGATCTTTGGAAATCTGGAAGTGAAGAAAAATTTTGACGAGATGATGGGAATGGAGGGGGATGATGCTCCGGGCATAGATGATTACCGCGAACAGGACATGGTTGACGGTAAAGTCTATGGAGTAGGAAAGATGGTTATGGAAAAGCTGGAAAATCCGGAAGGGACGCTTGACTGGGGAAAATTTTCCACCGGGAAATATGTGATTGCAACCCGGTATATGATTACGGATGAAAAAGGCATCAATTATTTTGAACCGGGCGATAAGGTGACTGTGAGCAATGAAGCGGGAGAGACAAGAGAATATGAGGTGCTTGCGGCCGCGGATATGCCTTATTCCTGCGGAATACGGCATTTTGGGCTGTTTGACTGTAATTATATCCTCCCGGAAGAGGAATATTTGGATCTGATGGGAGAGCAGCAGCCGATGCGCACTATATTCGATGTGGAGAAGGAACAGGAAGAGAAGATAGAGCAGTGGATGGCAGATTACTGTGAAAATGTAAATGAAGACCTTGCCTATACATCCAAGGCGAGTATTGTAGCGCAGTTTGATTCCCAGAAGGATATGTATGCACTGGTGGGAGGGCTGCTGGCATTTATCTTGGCGGTGATCGGAATTCTTAACTTTATCAATACGATGGTGACCTCTGTAGTATCCAGAAAGCAGGAGTTTGCCATGATGGAGGCCGTAGGAATGACAGGCGGGCAGTTAAAGAGCATGCTGTGTTTTGAAGGCGGGTATTACGCGCTGTACACGGCGGTCTGCGCAATCATATTAAGCATTATCATAAGCGTAACGGCGGTAAAAAATCTGGGAGAAGGTTTCTTCTTCTTTACATGGAAGCTTACGGTAGCTCCGGTGATACTATGTATTCCCGCGATTATGATCGTGGTGCTTTTCGTTCCGGTTGTGTGTTACCAGAAAATCGGTAAGATCAGTGTTGTAGAAAGGATGAGAAGAGCAGAATAAAAAATTTGTGCATATTTTTAAATTTTTGGCAAATTCAGACGAATTTTCTAACAGTTTTATATATTGATTTTGCGCCCTCTTCTGATTAAAATAAGTGCTGGAATTTTTGAAGGGGGCTTTGATATGAGTATAGCATTTTGCATCCCGTTTATCGGGATATTGCTTTGTATTGCGGTAATGCCGCTGGTTAAGGGAGAGTGGTGGGAGAGCCATCAGCCAATTGTGGCTGCGTTCTGGTCTCTTTTATTTATCATTCCTTTCGGCGTTACCTTTGGTGTTGGAAAAGCGGCGGAGACAGTACTGGAATGTATTATCGGAGATTATCTATCATTCATCGTCCTTTTGTTCGGGCTGTTCTGTGTGTCGGGAAATATTACGATGGAGGGGGACCTTGCAGGCTCTCCGAGAGTCAATATCATTCTGCTTACGATTGGGACGCTGCTTTCCAGCCTGATCGGGACGACAGGATCCAGTATGCTGATGGTCCGTCCAATCATCAAGATGAACTCGTGGAGAAGGCACAGAAAGCACATTATGGTATTTTTTATCTTTCTTGTGTCAAACATTGGAGGATGTCTTACGCCGATCGGCGATCCGCCGCTTTTGATGGGGTTTTCCAGAGGTGTTCCATTTGCGTGGAGTCTGCACCTGTTCCCGATTCTGGTGTTTAATATGGTGATCCTGTTGTTTGTATTTTACTGGATCGACCGGAAAAATTACTGCCGGGAGATTGCCAGAGGGCGAGTGCCGGATATCAGTAAGCCGGGAACGAGGATTTCCATTAAAGGACTTCACAACCTGATATTTATCGGGATGATTGTAGCCGCAGTCATCTTAAGTGGAATGTTGCCGGATCTTCCGGCCTTTAAGACGGCAGAAGGGACTGTTAAGGGGATTCATATCTTTGGTGAAGTTACTTTGACGTATCCGGCGATGATCGAGATGGGAATCATACTTTTGGCAGCGCTCTTATCCTTTAAGACGACAAGTGGGAAGATCCGCAAGAAGAACCATTTCACATGGGGAGCGATCAAGGAGGTTGCCGTATTATTTGCAGGAATATTCATTACTATGCAGCCGGCGCTGATGTTGCTTAAGAGTGTGGGAGGAAGTCTTGGTCTTACCAAACCGATGGAGATGTTCTGGGTGACAGGAGCGCTCTCAAGCTTCCTTGACAATACGCCGACTTACCTCGTGTTCCTGACAACTTCGGGAGCGATGGAGTTTACCAATGGACTTGCTACAACGCTTGGAAGGATTCCGGTGGGGATGCTGACAGCGATTTCCTGTGGCGCGGTATTCATGGGGGCGAATACATATATTGGAAATGCGCCGAACTTTATGGTGAAGTCTATTTCTGATGAAAATGGTATTCATATGCCTTCCTTTTTCGGATATATCGTGTGGTCATTTTGTATCTTGGTTCCAGTATTTTTGCTGGATACGCTTGTGTTTTTCAGGTAGGAGGTGTGAGAGATGAATTATATTCCGGAAAAACGTCATTCGTCAGAGTACAAAGAGGAGGATCTTCGTGTACTGGCGGAGCGGATCTATGAGCTTGATACGAAGGTGTATGAACATCTTGGCTCTTCTCTTGGACGTGTGTTCACCAAGGACAGAGAGCGGTGCGTAGAAGAGCTTGTCTGGGAGATGCTTGCCCGCAATCAGGGGCATATCGTGCGCAGCGACCTTGCCCTGATCAGTAATATGGCGCGGACCATTCAGGAACGTCAGGTGAAAAAGGAGCTTATGATCGAATACGATAAGATCCTTTCAGATGTTACGAGTCTTCCGACCAGCTTTGCGGAGGGAGATGTGCTCAATGAGCAGAGGTCAAGGCTGAATAAAACAAGTCTTCATACTCGGTTTTCAGAAAAGGATCATACAATCATCTGTATTGGGCGGACTTTTGGAAGCGGCGGCAGCGAGATTGGATTTACGCTGGCGGATAAGCTTAAGATTAATTATTATGATGCGGAGATTTTCAGTGAGGTATTGAGGCGTCTGGAAGCAGAGAAGGATCATGTATATGATAAAGGCGGGTTTCCTTATATTCTGGATCAGGAGAATAAGGACCGTTATGTAGATACTCGACCGGCATTTGCAACAGAGCAGAAGGTGACGCTTCGTCAAAAACTTAAGGAATTCAGCCGCTATCACGGACTGCCGAAAAAGGATGCAATCTTTTTCAACCAGAGCCAGTTGATCTGCGATATGGCGAAGAAAGAAGATTTTGTCGTTATGGGGCGGTGTGCTGATGTGATACTTGCCAATAATAAGATCCCCCATATCAGTATCTATATCACAGCGCCTTTTGAACAGAGGCTTAGAAGGGTAATGTCAGTGAATCCAAGACTCAGTGAGAAAAAGGCGAGAGAGATGTTAAACAGGCTTGATAAAAAGCATGTCAGATACTTTAAGTTCTATACGGGGCTTGAGTGGGGGAAAGCAATGAATTATGATCTCTGCGTCAACAGCGCAAGCTATGGGATCCAAGGTTCCGTTGATATGATACTTCGGATGTTCAAGGGAGAGGAAGAATAAAATCAGAACAGCCGGTCCATAGATTCTTTGGGCTGGCTGCTCTGTTTTATAACTTTTTCCCCAGCATGTCCGGGTTAGAAGCATATTTTATTGCTGTGTCACGGCTGATCGTTCCTGCTTTATACAGATTAAGCAGGGAACCGTCCATAGAGATCATGTCTTCCTTCATAGAAGAGTAGATCATACCGTCAATCTGATGTACTTTATTATCTCGGATCATATTGCGGATAGCAGGAGTCACAGTCATAATCTCCAGTGCGGGAGCAACGCCCCCGTCTACAGTCGGCACAAGCTGCTGCGATACAACAGCGTTCAAGGTCATGGAGAGCTGGACAGCGATCTGTCTCTGCTGGCTTGCCGGAAATACATCGATGATCCGGTCGATGGTATTGGCGGCGCCGATTGTGTGCAGAGTGGACAGAAGAAGATGTCCGGTCTCAGCGGCGGTCATGGCGACATTGATCGTCTCGTAATCACGCATTTCCCCGAGAAGTATAACGTCAGGGCTTTGGCGCAGAGCCGCCCGAAGGGCTGTAACATAGCTCTCTGTATCTACGTTGATCTCCCGTTGACTTACGATACTGCTGCTGTGCCGGTGAAGATATTCAAGCGGATCTTCCAATGTGATAATGTGTTTCTTTTGATTCCTGTTGATTTGGTCTATCATGCAGGCGAGGGTTGTTGATTTCCCGCTGCCCGCAGGCCCGGTCACAAGAACCATTCCCTTTCCGGTATCTCCGAGATGTATAATATACTCCGGGATTCCCAGTGTCTTAAAGTCGGGTAAGTCAAATGTGATGATCCGAATAACAGCGGACAATGCTCCGCGCTGCTTATAGGCGCTGACGCGGAAACGTGACAGTCCCTGAATTGCGAAGGAAAAGTCATCATCTCCGCCCTCTTCCAGAATCCGCAGATCTCTCTCTCCGGCATGCTGATAGATTTCTGTCAGCAATGATTCTGTATCCGGCGGAAGAAGTCTTTCTTCATTCACACGTTTTATCACCCCGTCTTTTCGGAAGGAAACGGGAAGACCTGAGACAATAAATACGTCAGAAGCTTTTTCTTCAATTGCCTGTTCTAATATTGTTCGTAAGTTCATAATGAAAATCTCCTTTTTGCTTTCCTGATTATTGTATCGGCATAAGGTTCAGCGTATTATCGCTTTCCCATTCCTTTGATGAGGAAATCTGCCATGTCTGTACTTCATAGTAATTCAGGCTTTCCTTCGGATTCGTTACCTTTAACTCTACAGAGAGCGTCTGTCTGTCATCCACCGGGATCTGATAGGAAATAACAGGTACATTATCCTGCATGCTGTAAGATAGTGGAACAGTTTCATAGGTTAAAATCACCGGATTCAAAGCATCGAGATATTCTTCCTGAGACATAGCTTTTGATCTATATGTATTTTCTAAAAGACGATCAATGTCTGCAGCCGTATGTTCTGCCCGCGAAGATGCTTTGTAATAATCGCTTTTGTGCTTTGCCAGACGTTCTGTGAAGGAATAGTCGCTCTTGGCGCTTGAAAGAGAAAGGATGGCAAAGGTTGCCAGACACAATACAAGAAAAACGACTAAAAGCGAGGACGAACCGATGGCAGTAAAAGAGGATTGGTTTTTATCTTTCTTCATAGTCTGTCCTCCTTGGCACATGATGGTCAGTATTCAGTTCATAGACAACAGAGTCGCCAGAATCCGTTACTTTGATATTAGCTTTCAGCATAGAATTCTCCTCAGTAAAAGCCGCATTAAGAAAGTAGCTGGCCGCTCCTTTTTGGCAGGGTGAAAATGCAGCGTCATAATATATGACGGCAGCGCTTTGAATGCCACGTTCTACGAAGACGTCAGGATAATTTTCCTCAAGCAGTGAAAGAGCTTCCTCAATACTGTCCGACGTGTCGTATAACTCCGCAATATTAGAGCATTCATTTACCGCCTGTGCTAAAACTTTTGATTTCTGGACAAGAAGATGGGATTTAACAAAAAACTGTACGCAGACAGCACTCGTAATCGAGAAAAACAGGATTGCAAGTATCAGTTCCATCAGGAACAGACTGGAGGATTGTGCTCTGCTTCTACGAATCATAAGAAACGGTTTCCTTTCTGTATATTTTTAATGATGATTGGATCAGAATGCGCCGCTCCGGACACCGACAAATGCCTTGGCCTTCTGACCAGCTTCGTCCGTGCACTCGAAGGCAAACAGGCCGTCTGCAGCCTGTTCTATGGAAAAATTCTGTACTTTGAGGATCGTCTGTCCGGCAGAAGCATCCGTATCTGCCCCATCCTTTAAGAAAATTTCCTTTAGTTCATTTCTATAAGAGTAAATGTAAGTATAATAAACAGTACCATCTATTTCCTGTCCTAATACGATGGCATCACACCCGTCAAAAGTCCCTAAAGATATGGTGCCGGAATCATGCTGGTGAATTTTTTCTGAAATATAGGACAGAGAAGTTCTGGAAGTATAATTCAGAGAAGAATTTTCAGTGGTGGACTTATAAATTCTCGTAGCCAGCAAGATTACCGTGAGAGCTGAAAGCGAAAACACAAAGAACAATGCGACAGGAAATAAAAAGTCTATCATATGTCGCTGCTTTACCCGAAAACGCATAGTTTACTCTCCTTTCTCAATGATCGTGATATCCGGCAGAACATTAGAACCGATGATACGGTAATCGACAAAGAAAGTTTCTTCATCATAGATCAGTCCGTAGTTATCCTTTAGATAGTCAAGGTTCTCCGGGTAAGTTCCTTCCACAGTATAGCAGTATGTAACACTGCGGGTAACAGCATTCTCAAGGCTCTCCTTTTGTCGTCTCATAGTGCTGTCTGACAGGGAGGATAATCCCTCTGTAAAGAGCATGAGAATCATCAGAAAGACACAAAGAGAAAGGATGATTCCCGAGGGCCCTCGCGATTGTTTTTTGTATTGAAAACGGCTCATATATGTGTCTCCTTTTCTTGGTGTCTATATGCTGGACATGATTCCCATAAGCGGCAGCATGACTGACAGAAGGATCACGCCTACGATCAGTGACAAAAGAATTACTAAAGTAGGCTCCAAAGTAGCAAGGATATTATTCATACGGTTATCAAGGTTGTCTTGATAAAGGGAGGCGATCGTATCCATTACCTGATCCATGGCTCCCGTCTTAGAGCCGATGGATGCCATGCGTGCATACATGCCTGTAAAGATGCCGGAGGCAAAGAGTGCATCTGTGAGATCCTTGCCCTCGCTAATATGCTGCCGGCAGTCATCCAGTTTCTTTTGGAAAAACGGATCGTCATTGAGTGCTTCCACTAGTTCCATGCTCCGCTCCGGATTCAATCCGCTGCTTAAGGTAAGCGCCATACCGCTTGCAAAACGGCAGGAGGCGAGTTCTTCATAAACTGCTTTTGCAAATGAAAATTTATAGCCCAGATTTCGGCACAGATTACGTCCGGATTGTGTATGGGTTCCGCAGAAAATAAGGATTGCCGCAAGGACAAGTATCGCGGTAAATACAATGGAATAACGGTTGATGGCCGTTCCCATATTCATCAGGACGCGGGAAAAGCCTGTCATCTCCGTGCCAAGCTGTACAAATACCTGATTAAAGATGGGCATAACCTTTACCAGAAGAACGATGATAACCGCCACCATCATGCCTGTCATAAGCAGCGGATAGGTAACGGCGCTTTGTATGCTCTTTCTGACGGCGGCTTCCCGCTCATAATGCGTTTCAAGCGCTGCCATAACTTCATCAAGAGTGCCGGTCTCCTCTCCGATCTGTACCATGTGGATCATATAGGAAGGAAACAGATTTGTATCATTAAGCGCCAGATACAGGTTTCCTGTCTCCTGCATATTCTCGATCAGAGCCTGTAAGAGCGGCTCCTCTTCGGGGGAAAATGTATCCTCCAGCATAATATTAAGTCCCTCGAGAGCTGAGATGCCTGATTTCAGGATCAGTGCGATCTGCCCGCAAAAGGAAGCCAGTTCTATACTGGAAAATGCTTTTCCGTATACCTTTGTCTGCTTCATAGTTATCCTCCATAAATTTGTAGTAAGTAAGCATATTTTAATAGGAATATTTTACTGTATAATTGTTTCCGTCGCCGATATATTCTTTTACGGATGAACCGCTGTTATTGGCGGCGAGCGTGGGATCCATCAAAGACCAGTTTCTGCCGTCAAATTCTATGATTTTATCCACCCAGCCGGATTCCTTAAGATAGACGCTGATCCATGCGTGATAGGCGGCGCCGGAATAACCGACGACCAGCTTTGTGGGAATCCCCTGAGACCGGAGCATGGCGGCCATGAGTGAAGCATAGTCAAAACAGATCCCTTTTTTGGAATCCATCGTGTTGTCAATATTCGGGAGATATCCGGATTGGACATTTTCTGCCAGTTCCTGATCGTAATCAATATTCTCTATCACATAATGATAAACACGGCTGATATAGTCCAGATCGTCCGACGACGTATCTGAAAGTTCTGCGGCATAGGCGACCGCTTTGTATTCGGGCGTGAACCACACATACTGGTTCGGATAAAGGAAGGGCCTGAACTCGTCATTCAGAGTAACCTTGATATTCTCGGAGTATGCCGTGGCATACATGTCGTCATAGGCATGTTCCAATACGTCAAGATGATAGTCTCCGTTTCCGGCCGACAGCGGGAAAGCCTCATATGAACCGATAGCCAGATTATAAGTATAAGTTTCTCCATCCGGAGCCTGAAGCTGTAATTTTACTTTGTCAGCCTCTCCGTCGTATTTAACCATGAAATATCCTTCCGCAGTATTGGATGCGTCGATAGAGATATTGTCATTCCCGTATGTAACTGTTCCAGAAGCCTCGGGGATGAGATAATCCCGCAGTGTGGAACGTTTTTTGCCGGCCCGATCATCAGCCGGGGAATTCTCGGATGCCGGACCGGAAGAGTCGGCTGCGTCTGTCTCGTTCGGCACATCGGCGGAAACAGTACAACCGGGTAAAAAAGCGGCTGAAAAAAAGAGTGCAAAAGATACACAGGTGCAAAGCAGCTTTTTATGCATTCTACAGCCTCCTTTCACAATCGTTACTATGAGCGGCTGAAAGGCCGCGAATAGTGAGGACATTCACAATTGGATATAGTATAACATAGATTTTCGTCTTAGAATTACTTTTTTTAAAAATTTCTTGAAAGTATGGTCCGAAAAGATTGATAAACTACTTGACGTGTCAGATGTTTTTTCCTATAATGATATCGCACAAGAAAAAAACGATGACGAAGACAGTAGGTTATATTCAAACGACACAGCGAATCGGGGACGGTGAGAGCCTGATGCAAGTAGAATATATCTGAATATCACTTCCGAGCTGCGGTTTCCGAACAGATGAATATATAATTAGGAACCGACGGAGTCCCGCCGTTATATGGGAGACATATGACAGTATGTTTAGGTGGTATATAAACGTAAGCGCTGCTTCCGTCCTATACAGGGCGGGAGCTTTTTTGTTACGGTTCACTTTGCAGCCGATAACATTTTTGCATTACTGACAAAATCAAAAGTAGGAGGGTTATCATGTACAAGAAAGTTTCGACAGACTTGAATTTTGTAGACCGGGAAAAAGAAGTCCTTAAATTCTGGGAGGATCATAAGATCTTCGAGAAGAGTATGGAAGAAAAGGACGGCAATGATATCTATATGTTTTATGACGGGCCGCCGACAGCGAACGGCAAGCCCCATATCGGTCATGTGCTGACCCGCGTGATCAAGGATATGATTCCGAGATACCGTACCATGAAAGGATATCATGTGCCGAGAAAAGCGGGATGGGATACGCATGGACTGCCGGTGGAACTTGAGGTTGAAAAGGCATTGGGGCTTGACGGCAAGGATCAGATTGAGGAGTATGGGCTTGAGCCGTTTATTGACAAATGTAAGGAAAGTGTCTGGAAGTATAAGGGTATGTGGGAGGATTTCTCCGGTACAGTGGGTTTTTGGGCGGATATGGATCGTCCATATGTAACCTACCACAATGATTATATTGAGTCAGAGTGGTGGGCGCTTAAGAAGATTTGGGATAAAGGACTTCTCTATAAAGGATTTAAGATCGTACCTTACTGTCCGCGCTGCGGTACGCCGCTGTCTGCGCAGGAAGTGGCGCAGGGGTATAAGGATGTGAAGGAGCGTTCTGCGATTGTCCGCTTTAAGGCTGTGGGAGAGGATGCATATCTTCTTGCATGGACGACCACGCCGTGGACACTTCCTTCGAACTTAGGTCTCTGTGTCAACCCTAAGGAGACATATGCGAAGGTAAGGTGTATAGACGGCTATACTTATTATATGGCGGAGGCGCTTCTTGATACGGTGCTGTCTCCTCTGGCAAAAGACGGGGAGACAGCCTATGAAGTGCTTGAGACTTATGTGGGTAAAGAGCTGGAATATAAGGAATACGAGCCGCTCTATCAATGTGCGGCGGATGGAATCGAAAGCCAGCATAAGAAAGCATTCTATGTAACCTGTGATGATTATGTAACGCTTACCGACGGTACGGGAGTCGTTCATATCGCGCCGGCATTCGGTGAGGATGACGCCAAGGTGTGCCGTAAGTATGATATGCCGTTCGTTCAGCTTGTGGATGAGAAGGGCAATATGCATAAGTCAACTCCATTTGCCGGGTTATTTGTGAAGAAGGCGGATCCGGAGGTTCTTAAGGATCTTGAAAAACGCGGGCTTTTATTTGACGCGCCGAATTTTGAGCACAGTTACCCGCATTGCTGGAGATGTGATACGCCTCTGATCTACTATGCGCGCGAATCGTGGTTTATCAAGATGACGGATGTAAAGGAAGACCTGATTGCCAATAACAATACGATCAACTGGATTCCGGAGAGCATCGGAAAAGGACGCTTTGGTGACTGGCTGGAGAATGTTCAGGACTGGGGGATCAGCCGGAACCGTTATTGGGGAACGCCGCTCAATATTTGGGAGTGTGAGTGCGGACACCAGCATTCCATCGGAAGCATCGAGGAATTAAAGTCCATGTCCGATAACTGTCCGGATGATATCGAGCTTCATCGTCCATATATTGATGAAGTGACGATCCGTTGCCCGAAGTGCGGGAAGGAGATGCACCGTGTGCCGGAGGTTATCGACTGCTGGTTTGATTCCGGGGCGATGCCGTTTGCGCAGCACCATTATCCGTTTGAGAATCAGGATGTATTTGAGCAGCAGTTCCCGGCAGACTTTATCTCTGAGGCGGTAGACCAGACAAGAGGGTGGTTTTATTCTCTCCTTGCGATCTCGACGCTTATCTTTAACAAGGCTCCGTATAAGAACGTTATCGTTCTAGGGCATGTGCAGGATGAGAAGGGGCAGAAGATGAGCAAGTCGAAGGGCAATGCGGTAGATCCTTTTGACGCGCTTGAAAAATACGGGGCAGATGCGATCCGCTGGTATTTCTACGTGAACAGCGCGCCGTGGCTTCCGAACCGTTTTCACGGAAAAGCGGTTGTAGAGGGGCAGCGCAAGTTTATGGGTACTTTGTGGAATACTTATGCATTCTTTGTGTTGTATGCGAATATTGATAATTTTGACGCAACAAAATATATATTGGAATATGACAAATTATCTGTGATGGATAAATGGCTTCTTTCCAAATTAAATACACTTATTAAAGATGTGGACGATCACCTTGGAAATTACAAGATACCAGAGGCGGCAAGGGTGCTGCAGGAATTTGTGGATGACATGAGCAACTGGTATGTAAGAAGAAGCCGCGAGCGCTTTTGGGCGAAGGGCATGGAGCAGGATAAAATCAATGCATATATGACCCTTTATACTGCGCTTGTAGAGTGCAGCAAGGCGGCGGCTCCGCTGATTCCGTTTATGACGGAGGACATTTATCAGAACCTTGTAAGAAGTATTGATAAGACGGCGCCGGAAAGCATTCATCTGTGTGATTTTCCGGCAGTTACAGAGTCGCAGATTGATAAGGAATTGGAAGCCAACATGGATAATGTACGGAAGCTCGTCGTTATGGGACGTTCCTTAAGGAACAGCGCCAACATCAAAAATCGTCAGCCGATCAGCCGGATGTATGTAAAGGCGGATTTCAACCTCCCAGAATTTTACAAAGATATTGTAACGGACGAATTAAATGTGAAAACTGTAACATTTACACAAGAAGTACGTGATTTTACCTCATATTCTTTTAAACCACAGCTAAAGACAGTAGGGCCTAAATATGGTAAAATGTTAAATGGAATAAAATCAGCGCTCAGTGGGATTGACGGAAATAAGGCTATGGATGAACTGAATGAATCCGGCGCGCTTAAGCTTGATGTGAACGGTCAGGAGATTACACTGTTCCGTGAGGATCTTTTGATCGAGTCTGCACAGACGGAAGGCTATGTGTCAGAAAATGACAATGGTATCACAGTTGTTTTGGATACCAAACTGTCAGAGGAACTTTTAGAGGAAGGTTTTGTGCGTGAGATTATCAGTAAAGTTCAGACGATGCGTAAGGAAGCTGGCTTTGAGGTGATGGATAAGATTCAGATCACCTATGAGGGGACAGAAAAGGCAGAAAAGATATTTGTCGATAACGGGGCTGCGGTCGCTGATGAGACGCTGGCGGTTTCTGTTGAAAAGAGAAACCCGGCAGGATACGTGAAGGAATGGAAAATTAACGGTGAAAGGGTTACACTGGGTGTGGAAAGGATCTGAACAAATGAACGAGAGATTTAATAAGATTAAATTTAAAAGAGATGTGCAGGATAATATCAGAAGGTTATTTCGTAAGGAATTGGACGAAGCAAATCCACAGGAGCAATTTCAGGCGGTATCTTATGTGGTAAAAGATGCAATCATTGATGATTGGATTGCAACTCAGAGACGGTTTGACAAAGATGATCCGAAGATTGTGTATTATATGTCCATGGAGTTTTTAATGGGGCGTGCTCTTGGAAATAATCTTATCAATATGACAGCCTATAAGGAAGTAAAGGAAGCGCTTGACGAGCTTGGTATTGATCTGGATGCGATTGAGGATCAGGAGCCGGATCCGGCGCTCGGCAACGGTGGATTGGGACGTCTGGCTGCGTGTTTTCTTGATTCTCTTGCGTCACTGGGATATGCCGCATATGGCTGCGGTATTCGTTACCGCTATGGTATGTTTAAGCAGGAGATCAAAGACGGATATCAGGTGGAAGCGCCTGACAACTGGTTAAAGTACGGCAATCCATTTGAACTTCGCAGACCAGAGTACGCGAAAGAGATTCGCTTTGGCGGAAATATCCGTGTAGAGTACGATGATAAGACCGGAAAGACTCTGTTCAAACAGGAGAATTATGAGTCTGTACGTGCGGTTCCGTATGATTATCCGATTGTCGGATATAACAATAATCAGGTAAATACACTCCGCATCTGGGATGCTGAGCCAATTGTGGATTTCCGGCTTGAATCCTTTGACAGAGGAGATTACTACAAGGCAGTGGAGCAGCAGAATCTGGCAAAGAATATCGTAGAAGTGCTTTATCCGAACGATAACCATTACGCAGGTAAGGAACTCCGTCTGAAACAGCAGTATTTCTTCGTATCTGCGAGCCTTCAGGCAGCAGTTGCAAAGTATATGAGAGCTCATGACGATATAAGAAAACTTTATGAGAAGGCTACTTTCCAGATGAATGATACCCATCCGACAGTAGCGGTCGCAGAGCTCATGAGAATCCTGTTAGACGATTACCAGTTAGAGTGGAATGAAGCATGGGATGTTACAACAAAGGCATGCGCTTATACGAACCATACGATTATGGCAGAGGCTCTTGAAAAATGGCCGGTTGACCTGTTTTCTAAGCTTCTTCCAAGAGTTTACCAGATCATTCAGGAAATCGACCGCCGCTTTATCATGCAGGTGCGCGAGATGTATCCGGGTGATGAGGAGAAGGTAAGAAAGATGGGAATCTTGCGTGACGGACAGGTTAAGATGGCCCACCTTGCGATTGTTGCTAGTTATTCTGTAAATGGCGTGGCAAGACTTCATACAGAGATTCTTAAGAAACGTGAGCTTAAAGATTTCTATGAAATGATGCCGGCGAAGTTCAACAACAAGACAAACGGAATTACCCAGAGACGTTTCCTAATGCATGGTAATCCACTGCTTGCCGACTGGGTGACAAAGAAGCTTGGTACAAAAGACTGGGCGACAGACCTTTCACTTATGAGCGAGCTGAAGAAATATGCGGAGGATGAGACGGCCACGAAGGAATTCATGGCGATCAAGCGTAAGAATAAAGAACGTCTTGCGGCATATATTATGGAACATAACGGAATTGAAGTTGATCCGGACTCCATTTTCGATGTACAGGTTAAGAGACTTCATGAGTATAAGAGACAGCTTCTCAATATTCTGCATGTGATGTACCTGTACAACAAGATCAAGAGCCATCCAGAGATGAGTTTCTATCCAAGAACATTTATCTTTGGAGCGAAGGCATCTGCAGGATATATCCGTGCGAAGGAGATTATAAAGCTGATCAATTCTGTGGCAGATGTGGTAAACAATGATCGCAGCATCAACGGAAAGCTCAAAGTTGTGTTTATCGAGGATTACCGTGTATCCATCGCAGAGTGGATATTTGCGGCAGCAGATGTAAGCGAGCAGATTTCTACTGCATCTAAAGAAGCTTCCGGTACGGGTAATATGAAGTTTATGTTAAACGGCGCTCCTACAATCGGGACGATGGATGGCGCTAATGTGGAGATTGTAGAAGAAGTGGGCGAGGAGAATGCATTTATCTTTGGCATGAGTTCGGATGAGGTTATGGGATACGAGAAGAACGGCGGTTACAATCCGTATGACATCTACAATAACGATGAAGATATCCGCCATGTAGTGAATCAGCTTGTAGACGGAACCTATGCGGAAGGGGATTCGGAGAGATACCGCGATCTTTACAACAGCCTGTTGATGCGGAAAGGGAACGACAAAGCAGATATGTACTTCATCCTGAAGGATTTCCGCGCTTATGCACAAGCACAGGAGGAAGTAGAGGAAGCTTACAAGGATAAAGACAGATGGGCAAAAATGGCGCTGCTTAATACGGCCTGCTGCGGCAAGTTCTCATCGGACAGAACAATTGAAGAGTATATAGAAGATATCTGGAAACTCGACAAGATTAAAGTTGAAGTATAAATATAAGGATATCATGAATAAATAATGAAGTTCTCCCATACAGTGTATGGGAGGGCTTTTTATGCGGCAGAGATTCAAACAATTTGGGTATTATTTGATTATTATAGTATTATTGCCATATGTGATAACTGTATTTATAAATGGGCCAAGCATCACGACTTCATCTCACGTGGACGGGACATATGTGAAAGTGAAATTGGATGAAAGTCAGTCTGAAGATATAGACAATAAAAATCCTGAAAATGAGAACAGTGACACACCGTCCGATCAAAGTGAGATTGTTGAGATTCCGATTGAAGATTACTGTATAGGAATTATGGCAAAAGAGGTGCTTCCTGATTATCAGAAAGAGATGCTGAAGGCTCAGGCAGTGCTGGTACGGACAGAAGTCTACCGTAAAATTGAGCAGGAGGGAAGCGATACGGTGCTTACTGACTCTTTTTGGACTCAGAAGCAGATGGAAAAAGCGTGGGGGGTGACAAAATATTCTCGCTATTACAGTAAACTGAGGAATGCGTGGCGCGGGACAGAAGGCCAGGTGCTTATGTATGACGGAAAACTTGCGAATACACCGTTTTTTCGGCTGAGTAACGGGAGCACCAGAGACGGGAAGGAGGTACTCGGAGAATCGTATCCTTATTTAAAAATTTTGGAATGTCCGTTGGATATTGAAGCAGAAGAGCAGATACAGACGGTCACTCTGGAAGATATGGACGCGGAGGTTGAACAGTGCGATACAGCCGGATATGTGCTTAGTGTAAGAGTTGGGAAAGAAAAAGTGAGCGGGGAAGAATTCCGGACAAATTATCATCTGGCATCAAGCTGTTTTACTTTGCAGAAATATAATGGAAAGCTTCGGATCACGACAAGAGGTGTCGGACATGGATTGGGAATGAGCCAAAATACGGCAAATGAGGCGGCAAAAAAAGGGGATGGATATGAGGAGATTCTGGAGCGGTTTTTTGAAGGAACAGACATAAAAGAGGTGACGGATATCGTATTGTCAGATCCGTCTGAGTAAAGTTTGATTTAATTGTATTTGTAAGAATAAGTCAGCCGCTATCTGGCAAAAATAGAGTCAGAGGTGGTGATTATAATGAATGAAAGGCAAACTCCAAAATTTAAGCCAAAACGAAAGAACAGAGGAGCAGCCGTCGCGGCAGTGTTGTGTTTTGTAGCAGCGATTGCAATTGTGGGAACATATACATTTAAGGACTACAGAGAATCACAGCGGGAAATAGAGCAGATGGAGCTGTCGCAGGCAAAGAAGCCGGAGCAGAAGGAACAGACAGAAAAGTCAGAGCCGACCAATACGAACCGGATCGTTAACGAAAAGGAAGAGGAGACTCTGAATAAACCTTTGGAAGCTGTTGATACGAAAGAGACCGAAGAAGAGGAACAGGAAACAGAGACACAGAGCAATCGGGAAAACGGCACAGAACAGACTGCAGGGAAGAGTAATGCGGTTAACTTTTCAAGTGAAAGCAAGCTTTTGTGGCCGGTGGAAGGAACGTTGCTGATGAATTACAGCATGGATAAGACTGTATATTTTTCTACGCTGGATCAGTTCAAGTATAATCCGGCGCTGGTGATTTCTGGAGAGAAAGGCGATCAGATTATCTCATCTGCACCGGGAATTGTAAAGTCTATCGATAATACGGCAGAGACCGGAACAACAGTTAACGTTGATATTGGCGGCGGATATGAATTATTCTACGGGCAGCTGAATGACGTGAAAGTGAAAACCGGCGATTATGTAGACAGCAAGACGGTACTCGGTTACGTCGGAGATCCGACGATCTATTACAGCGTAGAAGGCTGCAATGTATACTTTGAGATGAGAAAAGATGGACAACCGGTCAATCCGATGGATTATCTGGTAGAGTAGAAAGGGCAGTCCGGCAATTTTTGATATGCCGGGCTGTTCTTTTATTGTAAGCAGTATGAATCGCATTCTTTTCACGTTTCCGTCAGAAAGCCTTGTGCGGGAGAAGACAGATGTTTTATAATGATGGGAGCACAAAGTGCGTAGCGATCCGCAGCATCAAAAAGGTCAGACGAGCAGGGAAAAAAGTACAGATAACAGGTGAGAATATGAATTATATTTATATCGTGGAATGCAGGGATAAAAGTCTTTATACGGGATGGACAACGGATCTGAAAAAAAGAATTGCCGTACACAATGCGGGAAAGGGTGCCAAATATACGAAAAGCCGCCGCCCAGTGAGGCTAGTGTATTCGGAAGAATTTAATACAAAGGCAGAAGCAATGAGACGGGAATATGCGATCAAGCATATGTCCCGCCCGGAAAAATTAAAACTGATTCAACAGCAGTCTATAAAAATCAAAGGACAAATACATACATTACAATAAAATGGCATGCACTGCCGCCCATAACAAACAGGTGAAAGATCTCGTGGCTTCCGAAATTTTTGTGTTTCAGATTAAAGATCGGGAGTTTAAGAGCATAGATGACACCGCCGGCAGTATAGATGACGCCGCCGGCAAGCAGCCAGATAAAAGCCGCTGTTGACATGGAATTTAAAATCTGTGTAAAAGCAAGAACGCAGGTCCAGCCCATACCGATATATAATACGGATGATACCCAGCGGGGGCAGTATACCCAGAAAGCTTTCAGCAAGATGCCGACGACGGCAAAACTCCATACGATCGTTAAGAGAATCAATCCGCGTTTGCCGCCTAATACGAGCAGACAGATGGGAGTGTAGCTTCCGGCGATGAGTACGCTGATCATCATATGGTCAATCTTTTTAAGGATCGTATTCACTTTTTCAGAGCGGTTGAAAGTATGATAAGTAGTGCTCGCTGCATACAATAGAATCAGGCTTGCCGCATATATGATAATGGAAATAAGATATATGCGCCCCGGCTCATGGGCTGCCTTGATGATCAGGGGAACAGCAGCAAATATAGCCATCAGCATACCTATAAAATGGGTGATTGCGCTTCCGGGATCTTTAACATAGTGATCGATAGTATTTGACATACAAAATACCTCCTTGATATATATTGATAACAACATGTAGTTTTAAAAACTATATTAAGCATATATCTATATTATACCCGAAAGTAAAAAAAAGCAAGCATTAATATGAAATTTAATGCTTGCATTAGTTCTTATAGTTTTATTTTGTATTATTCAAAGCTTCTTCCTGAAGTTTATCAAAACGCGCCATGCATTCATCTACCGTTGCGCCGTTTAGCAGCTCTCTCACGATAAGGCACGTATTACCCCACTGTTCTACGTTCATGCCCGCATTGGAACCCAGTACATAGACATTCTCTTTGATTCTGTCATTCAGCGGCCTTAATGCGGGTATACAGTCTACTTCCACATTTTTTGACGGAGAGATGACCTTGTTGGTCTCCGTATATAACTGGAGAGCTTCATCGGAAAGTATAACATCCAGAACTTTCAGCGTGTCTTCTAAGTTTTCTGCTTCTGTACAGACACCGTAACCGGTGATAGGAATGACAGGCATCTGTCCAAGATTGCTTGGGAAACCTATGACCTGCAGGTTAAAGTCTGGTTTGCCATAGGCGGTCTCGGCATTCGCCGCGCCCCAGTATGCCATGACAATAGGGGTTTTCTGCGCGAGGAAGTCAGGTCCTTCTCCTTCTATCGCTTCGTAGGTATAAGCAGTCTTTGCATCAATATAACCTTTATCTATCAGTTCTTTTAAAAACTCGAAGCCCGGGCGCATATAATCGCTGTACTTAGTTTCACCCTTATTGAGAGCCTTGATTTCTGCTTCGGTGCTGCCACCGTTATAAAGATCGGCATAGCCTTGGGCAAAGACGAAATTCTCCAGCCACCATCGGTTTGCGCCGACGGGAGTCTGAATGCCGTTCTCCTTGAATACCCGGCAGCATTCTAAGAATTCCTCCGGTGTATTGGGGAGCTTTAATTTGTATTTGTCAAACATATCTTTGTTAACAAACAGACCGTACGCTACGATTTCCTGAGGGATAGCGACTAACTTTCCGTCAACGGTATTGGCTATTTTTACAATATCCCGCAGATTATTCACACAGTCAAGTCCGGACAGATCCATAAGCTTCCCTTCCGAACCTGTTGCCAGAATGGTATCCGGGTTCAACAGGTAGAAATCGTCCATATGATGGCGTATCCTGTCAAGAGCAACGACATCGTAAGTTTTTTCCTGATAATTTTCCGCAGTATAGGTTCTGTATTCTACGGTCAGTCCAAGCTCTTTTTCCGCCAGCTCTACTGTGCGGTCAAATGCACTTCTCGAGACATTTGTGGCATTGGGTTTTGATTTCTCCATCGGACCGAAAAGATTGACAACCTTTTTCCCTTCCGTATTATCTGAAACAAGATTATGGCCTGTCTCGGGCTTGCTCGTGCAGGAAGCCAGAAGGAAAGTCATAATGACGGTCAGGAGAGCCGCTGATGTTTTTTGAAAGTTGTGTTTTGCTGCATTATTTTTCATTCTTTACCCCTTTCTGCCGCCGGCTGTTTTATGTTGGCCGATAATGTATAGATTGCTTTATTGTTTTTTTCAGAAGTTCCATGTCAATTGGTTTGGCTATATGAGCATTCATTCCTGCATCTAAGGCTTCCTTGACATCTTCCGCGAAGGCATTTGCCGTCATGGCAATAATCGGAATATTCAGCGCGTCCGGTCGTTTTAGTTCCCGAATCCTTCTTGTGGCTTCGTAACCGTTCATAACCGGCATTTGGACATCCATAAGGATAGCATCAAATTCATTCATAGCAGCGCTGGTAAATCGTTCCAACGCAAGCTGTCCGTTTTCTGCGATTTCACAGGTGGCCTTTTCAATATCTAAAAGCTCTGACAAAATTTCGGCATTAATGTCATTGTCCTCTGCGACAAGAAAATGAAGTCCGCGAAGACTTTCCTCATCCGATTCCGGCATAAATGTTTGAACCGTTGATTTTGACTGTATTTTGAGAAGCGCTTCCTTAAAAGCGGATACAAAAAAGGGCTTTGCAAGGAAGCCTGCATTTTGTATAGAATGCAGTTCTTCCGGCATCTCATCTCCGTCATACAAAAACAGTATCGGAACGGAGTCTGGAATAAGTTTGCGGAGTCTGTCTGCTGTCCCTATCCCATTCATTGCCGGCAGTTTCCAATCCAGCAGGATAACATCGTAATTTGTGTCCCTGCTTTCGTCCTGTAACATCAGCAGTGCGTCTTCACCGGAGAGAGCGGTGTCTACGCATACACCTGTGTCATTCATAAGCTTTTTAATATTCCTGCATATTTCAGCGTCATCATCTACTGCCAGAATCCGGAAAATGTTGTTGTCAGTCCAGAATGCCGCATCCGAATGGCCGCCTGGTATACGAAGCTGCAAATCTACCCTAAAGAGAGTTCCTTTATCAATCTCGCTGAAGACATCTATCGTGCCGCCCATCAGCTCTACAATATTTTTTGTGATGGCCATGCCAAGTCCGGTTCCCTGAATTTTATTGGTCGTACTGTTTTCTGCCCGGGTAAATGCGTCAAATATCGTCTCTAAGTATTCCGGCGTCATGCCGTAACCGTCATCTTCGACTTCGATCCGGATATGCTCAAACTGATTGGAGCGCTGTGGAAGTCCAATAATGCGAAACCAGATATTGCCGTTTTCCGGGGTGTATTTTATCGCATTAGAAATCAGGTTGATCAGAATCTGGTTGATCCTTGTCTCGTCGCCTTCCACATACTCGTGTTCAATGTCTTTTACGGACACGTAAAAGTTCTGTGATTTTTCCTTAGCCATAGGACGGAAGATTGCATCGACAGAAGACACAAGATTATTTAGTGTAAATTCTCCGATGGTAAGTACAACCTTTCCGCTTTCAATTTTGGACACATCTAATACATCGTTAATCAGGCTGAGCAGATGCTGGCCGGCTGAAGTGATCTTTCTTGTATATTCCCTTACTTTAGCAGAATTATCGGCATCCTTTTCAAGCAATGTGGTAAATCCGAGAATAGCATTCATCGGAGTGCGGATATCGTGCGACATATTTGAAAGGAATGTCGTCTTGGAATTGCTGGCGATCTGCGCTGCCTGCAGTGCTTCCGCTAATTGTTTATTATGGATCTCGCGTTCGGCATCCCGTTCCTTCCGTATCTTATCGTCTTCTTTTCTGCTGAAATAATACAGTATACAGCAGAGCAGAAAAGCTGCCAGCATAATCAGTACAACAATAAGAATATTCTGGCTTACGGTACGCCCTTCCTGCTGGATTGCTTCTATCGGTACATGACCGATGAGATAGACGGCCCCGTTATTCACAGCCCACATATAGATCAGGGAATTTTTATTCTGGATGTCATGGTAGAACAGAATGTTATCCCCTGTTCGGATACTTTCGGAAATTTCTGTCTGCAGAGAGTCCTCAAGAATATTATTCGCCCGGTAGAAATCTTTAAGATTCAGATGTCCGGCATTTCGTTCTCCCATTCCGGTAGGATTTAATACAAGCCGCTGACTTTTTGTATCCATAATGTAAAGCAAGGCGCTGTTATTGTAGAATCCATCCGGCAAGGCGTCTTCAAAAGTGTCAAAGATATATTCAACATAAAGCGTAGCAATTTCTTTGCCGTTGTCTATAACAGGACATTTCATAGTATATGCCCATGTTCCCATATTGTTAAGGTAAGATTGGGAAAGGGGCAGTTTATTTACCGTTTTTCCAAAAGAAAAATCCAGATCTTTTTCTGAGAATATTTCTCCTGTGCTGGAAATACCTTCTGTTTCGCCTGAAAGTATGATTGACATCTTAACCATTGTACGGTTACTTTCGTAGGAACGGACAAATTCATAAGGATCGTCTGAAGAAGCAATTTCCTGAGCAATCAGCATCTGGAATTCCGTTTCCTTTACTAAAATCGATTCAATTGTATTTTTAATCAAGTCAAGACTGGCATTTAGGTTGTGAATTGCTGACATGGACATTTCTGCCGATATCTTTTTTGCGACCGAAAAAACGATTGCGCCTAAAATGCAAAAAACTAATATAACAGAAAGAAACAAAGTGCTTCTGGGACTTCTGATTCTCTTCCTTTTCATGTTACTCTCCATCCTGTGATCTTGCTGTTAAAATTTAGGTTATACATAATAAATTATACCACATATTCAGGAAATGTTATAGAGGAAATAAAAAACAAAGAATTTTCAACGAATCATGAAGGGTTATCACAGCCTATAATGAAAATAGGAGGGGGCTGGCTCCACTACTGTTTTAGCTTCCTGTTTTGATTTATAATAGTTTTAGGCAGGATTAAGTTTGGACGCACCTTGGAGGATCTG
>OFFJ01000319.1_pt1 | contig 39742 bp, 39 predicted proteins | sample 1521261 | NCBI WGS metagenome assembly OFFJ01 (sample SAMEA3504122, study PRJEB24116) | mouse gut metagenome | biome: mouse gut; feature: mouse-associated habitat; material: faeces | place: Denmark | collected 2011 | reverse complement strand
TATAGGGACAGTCTGCGCTTTTTTATCCCCCGCAAGATTCTGTTTCATAGTAAATCCAGATGAAAGAAGGAGGATGCCCCAGGCAGCCCCCAGCCATTTTGCCCGAAAAGTACAAAAGTACAAATTATCGCGTAGTGAATTTGTTCACTCTTGCATTATGCTGCCGGATGTGTTAAAATAAAGCCAAATTTCATAATTTGTTTTTATTCCCGCGAACAATGAGGAAAATAGTCATGCCTGCGGGGGCTTTGATTTTTCGGGAAGGAGGTGACGGGATGCCAAAGGTAGCTTATTCTGAGGAGGATAGAGAGCGCATCAAAAGGGAGCTTGTTACAGTCGGCCTTGAACTGATGGCAAAACAAGGTATACAGCATACTACGGTGGAGCAAATATATAAAAAAGTTGGCATTTCACGAACTTTCTTTTATTCTTTTTTTGCAACGAAAGAAGATTTGGTTGTTGAAACGCTGTATTTGCAACAGCCTAAAATTATTGAGCAAGTGCAAAGGCTGATGGCTGATCCTGGTTTAAGCTGGCGTAATGCCGTGAAACAGTTTCTCTATGCCTGTTGTTACGGAGAGAAAAATGGCATTGCTGTTTTAACGATTGAAGAACAGCAACTTATTTTCAAACGTCTGTCAAAGGAAAGCTATCAAATGTTCCGTCAAAAACAGCTCCGTCTTTTTGGAGAAATTTTAGAAAACTTTGGTATAAAGGCAGACGCGGCAAGGATCAATTTATTCACGAATTTGAGTCTGACAGTGATGGTGGTACGCAAGGCCATCCCTGATACATTACCTTTGTTTGTCCCCGAAGCTGCCGATGAAACAGTCGACTTTCAAATAAACGCCATTGTGGACGCGCTGGAGAAATTAAAAACAGCCCCTGCATCTTAAAGAATGGAAATGATAAAATCCGTCCGGATATCAGTTTTGGCCTTATATTCAGACGGATTTCATTTTCGGCAGAATAAAAACAATTTCGGTTGTTTATTCTTATTTTGATTCATGGAAACTAAAACAAAACGTAAAACCAATTCATTTATGATGCTGCGGGTACTGTCCTGTTCAGTTTCATATAAAAACATATAAACCTTTAGGGAGGATAAAATCATGGGATTTTTTAGTAAGTTATTTAAGGGGCCCGAAATTGACATGGAAAAGAGCAACGCAAATGCGAAGAAAATGCGTGCTCTATTTAACCAGGTTGTTGAAGAAGGGGACAAATACAGGCTGATTTTCGGATATACCGAGGATGTGGGACGATTCAACTATGGATTTGTTCATGGAAGTAAAACCAGGATTGGCAATCTGATTGTGGGCTGGAACGAAGCTGGCCAGACGATTGTGGTGGTTCCCACAGTACCTGATCTTTCCGGCTGCGGCGATCCTGCTTACTATCGCCGCTCCGAAATTTTCAAAGCCTATCGTAATAAGTATCCTACCGATGCCTTCATCATTTACCCGGATAAAAAAGGCTACATTGGCATCAATGCCTATGACTGGCTGGAAGATGAAAAGCTGTATGTTTATGTATCACAGGATGATGAGCTGGCCGCGTTTACCGACTTCTTTATAAACCGTTTTGCAACAAAGTGAGGTAAAAGATGCCGATTGGAGAAATAGGAGCGTTCCTGCTGTTTCTTGTGATTGTGTTTATATTTGGCAATCTGTGGTTTCATTTCATGGAAGCAATACTGCGGCGGATGAAAGCGCTCTTTACACGTCACAAAAAAACTTCGGCATGGCATACGCTCCCCCCGGACAAGTCCGGCTAAGATATGTCAAGTGCTATCGCGCAGCGATTTAAATGAGTTCAGCTAAGAAATGTCAATTGCTTTAGAAAATAATATGTGCTTAGTGCTATCGCGCAGCGATTTAATTGGAGGATGAAAAATGTTCGATATAAACGAGATTATGAAACGGGCGCAGCAGGCAAAAGAGCAGGCGCTGGATTCTGTGAAAGAAACCATGGAAAAAAACGAGGAACGAACCAATGAAATCCAAGTTCCCGGCGCTGAAAAAAGCGCATCTATATCTGCTGCCGAAGTCGAAGAAGGGATTGACGTTAATATGCAGCGTCAGGTAGAAATTCTTGGACAGATGTTTGAGAAAGACAGCATGGCTCAAATGACTGTCAATGAGGAACTGTTGCAAAAGATGGTACATGATACTGCCGGGGATTTGATGGAGCATCTTTTCGGAGAAGATATGGGCGTGCTTGCGGCGGCTCTGGAAACGCTGGAAATGGAAGATGCTGAAGATGAGGAAGGACATTCGTTCGATATTGAGCTGGAAGAAAAACTTTATACCGCGTTGGAAGAATCAATGGCCCGGCTTGCGTCCATGCCTGAGCAAGAAGCGATTCCATACCAAAAAGACGATGAAAAATGGGAGCACTTTGGCATCCTGCTGTCTGGTATTTTATCGACTCTTAACAGCCACAATCTGGATAGTATGGATGTGGAGGAACATATCCCCGTTATGGAACAGAAAATAGTGTCTCTTGTACGCCGTTCCTGGGGGATAGACGGCCGGGGCGACTTGCTGGACATGATCCGTTATCTGGCGCAGGAGGGGTATATCCTGCGGTATCAGCTTTATGGCGAGGCATCTTCGCCGGAGGAACTGATGGACGGAACTATGGACGAGGATGATCGTGAGTCTGTCAGCCGGGCATGGAGGTTTGCACAGCGGTATAAAAGTCAATATGCTCCCGGTTTTATGGCCGGTTGGGATGTTGGCCGGGCGGCGATGCTGACACGTTGGGGATGCTATTTGGGCTGGATCACAGAAAGCGAGGCTGTTGGTATTCTGTGGGAGCTCTCCGGGAAGGTTACGGAGGAACTGCATAGTTGGCGCGAGTTTGCCCAGTCTTATCTCTTTGGTGGCCTGATGTGGAAATTGCTCTGTGGTGACAGCTCCGCAGGAAGTTACCTGGGCTATCTTGCAGATGCCGCTACAGACCTGCTGACTGGAAAAACAGAGCAGGACAACGGACAGTGGCGCCATTGCCCCTGGCCTGCAAAAAGAAAAATCGGCTTTACATTATAATCTTTTTGAAAATTGAAATGTTCCAAAGCGGGGGAGGTATTTTTCACAGTACCGACCCTTTTTATGCGCAGGGGCGCGTAAGGAAATCAGCAGCGAAAGCGATGGCAGCTAATGATGCAACAGCAACAAAAGCAAAAAATAATTGCGTTTCCCCAGTTTCCTGCTGTGTGTAGTCCGAAAAAGTAAAGGAAAATGATTTCCCGGTTCTTCTCCGGCAGAGATAACAAGGCGGCAAGGGTTGTCAACACCAATGCAAAACTGTATTTATTGTTGACTGGACTTTCCATTATCTCGTTAGAAAATTCAAAATTCGTTCATTAAAATCTTTGGCTTCTTCATACGCCGCATGTCCAAGACCATTATAAATAAACAATTCGCTATGACTAATTTTTTTGGCTATTGCAGAAGCCGCGGTTGTTCCAACAATTTTATCGCAATCCCCACCAATCACTAATGTAGGGCATACTATGTTACTTAATTCCGCATAAGCATTGTGGCTGATACAGGAAGCTGCCTGTATGAGAAAACGCTTAAAATTTTTGGGTTTTCCTATTCTTCCTATGAACGGATAAATTCGACGGTACTTTTTTAAGTGTTTCTCTGAATATGATTTTTCTGCTGTATCTATCATTAAATCCTTATAATTTCCTTGCTTTGCCATTTCAATCCAGACACCAACTACTCTTTTCATTATTTCATTAGAATTTGCGCTTGTTACCGCCAGAATGAGCTTATTGACTAAATCCGGATAATCAATCGCAAGATACTGCGCTATCATACCACCTTGGGATATGCCTAAAACGTCTGCTTTTGAAATACCAAGAGCGGTCATAGCTTCTGCTTGGTCATTTGCCATTTCCCGTGTAGAATATCCCTCTTGCAAATGATTTTTCCGGCTGAAAACATACACGGTAAATTCTTTGGCATATATCCTATACATCATTGAAAAAACAAAAGCCATTCCTTTTACCGTAGCCAGTCCATCTCCCAAACCGGGCAGCATAATGAGATTTTTATTTCCATTTCCAAAAGATACATAATCCATTTCAGAATTTCCAACTCGGACACTTCCATTATGGGCATTATAGAACATAACAACCTCCTTTATTTTACGACTCCTGTATTTAGAATTTCTATATACACTGATAAATTTTTTCTGGACAGAAAGGGAAATCCGGCTGTACCCATGTGTTTTCAGCAGGGCAAGAATTTCTTTCATCATAGCCGTTCCAATGCCAAAGCCCCGGTATTCTTTACAAAGGGAGATTACCAAAGAGGGCGTTTCATCAGCTATATGCCCCTAATCGTTCATAATACGGGCCCAAACAGCACCGACAGTCTTACCGTCAGCCGCTGCAACCAATCCCCGGTCATTTTTTGCTTCTCCGAAATGTTCAACATAAACCTGTAATTCGGGAGACGCGATAATGGTTTTGGGCAGAGGTCTGCGTTTTCCATATATTTTAGCATAATTCAGAAAATAAAACAAAAGATTATCAGAAAATGAGGAGCCGGAAAACGGCGGGAAATCAACGAAATGATACCGTTTTTATGAAAAACGCAGCCACTTGCAGGGGGCTGTAATTTCGGCGCATTTTGAGTTGGATAACCAAAATAAAATGTAAATTTTATGTGTGGCATGGCAGATAGTCCCGGAGGATTATCTGTCATTAGCAGATGAGGCACAGAAAAGGCTCCCCTCCCGGCCCTGCAGCCTTCTCCGGCCTGGGGCTGCGGGCCCTCTTGGCCAGATTGCCGGAGTTTTTTGCGGCAAGGTTCCCTCTGCCCCGGAACGCTTTCGGAGGGTTTCCGGGGGTTATGGTGTTACTACCGGTTTCCCCTCTTTGTCAAGCAGCGGAGTAAAGCCGCCTGCATATCCGTTTTTGCGAAACACATAATTTACTCCGGTTTCTGTGTCAACCCAGATTTCAATCACATCAATTGTGCCCTGGCTATAAATTTTCTTAAAACGATTCATACGAATGTCTCCTTTCAGTTCCCAGGCTGTTTCCATCAGCGCCGGGATTTTTTTTGCAGGCCCATACACAAAGTGCGACTCTTCGTACCCGGAATTATGACGCTAAAGCGGCGACGGGTGCCCGCGCGGCGAGCAAGGGGAGAAGAATCTTTCCTGCCTGATTATTTCCATTATAAAAATTGTTGACCGGGTTTGCAATATGATCAAAAAAAGTTAAGATAAATTAATAATTTCGTCGTATTTTTATGTGCAGGACCGTACACAAAGTGCGACTCTTTGCACTTGGAATTATGCCGCCAGGCGGCGTACGGGCCGCGCGGCGAGTAGAGGAGAAGGGTATTCCCCTGCTTGACTGAAGCGGGATAGGAAAGGGGCTTGCCAAAAGCCTAAGATAGTGTATAATGATGGCAGATGACCGGATGTGGTGGGCAGATTGCCATGGGCCCGCTGTTTCAAAGCGCAGGAGGTTCTTAAGCGTGCATGGGAGGAGAGGACAGAATGTTCAGGGAAATCAGAGGAATAGAAGATAAGAGTATTTTATGTGCCATACATAGACTTCCTTCCTTTTATTTTAAAGGCGGGTGGGCAGATGAAATCTGTACAGAGTTTTTCAGACTGCCGGTTTGTGGAGAAGAAGCAGTGCGGATTACGATACAGGATGATAAATGCCGGATTGGTTTCCGGGAAAAAATTCATCTGTTCCGTGCGCTGGGAATTTTGCGGGAAAACGCCGGAAAGACAGATTTTGATTACCGTGAAAACATGTACATCCCGCAGATCGGCGTCATGATTGATGCCTCCCGCAACAGCGTGCCGGATCCGGCATTTTTAAGATCCATTTTGGACCGTATGGCGCTAATGGGTTTAAATTGCCTGATTCTGTATATGGAGGATGTGTATGAACTGGAGGGGGAGCCGCGTTTTGGCTATATGCGGGGAGGCTATACCCGGGAGCAGCTGAAGCAGCTGGATGATTACGCAGATTCATACGGCATCAGCATAATCGCCTCCATACAGGTTCTGGGTCATATGGAAAAGGTGCTTCGGTTTCCGGAATATGCTTCTGTGCGGGACAGCGCTTCCTGTCTGCTGGCCGGAGAGGAGAAAACCTATGAGCTGATCGGGAAAATGCTGCAGACGATGGGGCAGTGCTTCAGGAGCCGGATTGTCATTGTGGGCATGGATGAAACCCATGGATTAGGGGAAGGACAGTACCGCCAGCGGAATGGATTGCGCCAGCCGCTGGACATTTTCCTGGAACATTTACAGCGGGTACATGCGCTGGCACAGGAGAGAGGACTGGAAATAGCCCTTTACAGCGATATGCTGTTTTCTTACAGTTCACCCAGGCATGCTTATCTGGACCCCGCAGGGAAGCTGGATCCAGGGATATGTGCCCGGATTCCCAAGGATGCCAGTCTGATTTACTGGGATTATTATTCCCGGGATGCTGCTTTGCTGGAGGGAATGATGAAAAGACATAAGGACACCGGCAATGCAATTTATGCGGGCCCGCTGCTGTCGGTTTCCTCCTTTTGCGTAAACTATCCGTACACGATGCGGACTGCAGAGCCTGCACTGAGGGCGGTAAAGAAATATCATATTCCCATGGCATATGGCTGTATGTGGAAGGATGACGGAGGAGAATGCTGTGACTGGACGGGACTTTTGGGAATGCAGTATTATGCGGAGAGCGCTTATCATGAAGAACCGGTGAGCCAGGAGGCTTTGAACGTCCGCTTTGCCGCATGTACCGGTCTTTCCGCCGGCTGGTTTACGGATGTGTCTTTTCTGGATGATGTTCCCTGCAGCAATCAGGAGAACCGGTGGCCGCCAAATGTTTCCAAATACCTTCTCTGGCAGGATCCGCTGGAGGGACTCTACGATGGGGATCTGCACGGGCTGGGACTGGATGAGCATTATAGGAAAACGGCAGAACGTCTGGAAGAAGACATGGAAAAAGCAGGGGAGGAGGGATGGTTTTTACAGGTTCCGCTCCTTCTTGCGAAGGTGCTGCAACTGAAAGCCGCATTGGGAGAGAGGCTTCACCTGCATTATAAAAATAAGGACCGGGAGGCTCTTCAAAAGGATGCACAACAGCTGGAAGTTCTGCTTGACCTGGTGAAAGATCTGCGGATTGCCCATAGGCAGCAGTGGATGAAAACTTGTTCGCCGTTTGGCTGGTCCCGGCTGGATCTCCGCTATGGCGGGCTGACAGCCCGGGTAGAGACAGCCGGACACCGTCTGGGACAATATCTGGCAGGCAGTCTGTCCGAACTTCCGGAACTGGAGGCGCTCCGTTATGAAAAAGACCGCAGGGGGCAGTTCCTGGGAAACGGGATATGGAAAGTTTACGGAGAAACCGCAACATTAAGTGACGGCTGAGACGGCAGGGAACGAAAAAGACTTTCAGGATCTTTTGGCTTTTCAGGAAAAGGATATATAATATAGCAGTGGCAAATCCAGGTATGGAGGAAAAACATATGGTTGATTTTATTGTGAATCTGTTTGCTGAGGTTGCTGATTTCTTTGTCAATTTTTGGGTAGACAATGTTATTGATAAGTTTGCCAAAAGAAAAAAGTAAATTCCGGTATGCAGAATTGTGATCAAAAGAAGACGGAATAACCGCCGCTATAGGGAAAGGCACATCAGGACAAGATATCTGGAAAAGATTTCCTGCCTTGATGTGCCCGTTTTTGATATTTTCAAAAGTCGCCAGTATTATGGCGCTTCTTTTATTTTTTCAAATAAGTCAGAAGAAATAATGTAAATACCTTGATATGGCTGTTCGACATAGTATTTTCCGCTATCTTCATACACAAACAATGTACTTGCTCCGGCTTCAAACTGAAAGTCTATCTTGATATAGCTTTTATTCTGCGGTGTGTCCTGGACACTTTGCTTACTTGTGGGTTCCGAGTCAGAGATAGCGGATATGATTTCCTGTATCCATGTACTATCTGTATAGGTTTTTGTGGTTTTGCCATTTGTTACATCAATCGAAACTATTTTTTCCGGTTCCGGCAAAACAATGGGGGCTGCCGTTTTCCCGCAGGAGCACAAAGTAAAAAGGCAGACTAAACTCAAAAACAGAACAATATATTTTTTCATATGCATCACCTCAACTGATTTTTTACATTCTATCATGAGAGAAATTGGAAAACAATCAGTGCAAACAAAGATTAAGGAAAAATTTAGTTTTCAGCGATTGTAAACACCGGATGGAACCGGACTGTGCGGCCAGGGAGACTGATGCAAATCATGGTTTATGCCGCGAACGCCGGGAGAGCCATATGGGCCTGAAAACGGAAGCAGAATAGTTGGATGACAGGGGTGCTTTTCTGCGGCAAAAGCGGCAGCGGAGTGAGCATAACACAAAATTCCGCACAAAATAAATCGAAAAACAAAGAGGAGGTGGTAAGCGATGAATATCACTATCAGGAAAGAAACACCTGCAGATTACCAAATTGTAGAAGAACTGACGCGGGAGGTTTTTAAACTGGGAGTGCGCAATCCGGTTTGTTCGCTGATTCGATCAAAAGCCGGAATATCCTTGTACCGCGTGGAATCAGAAGGAAAAAAGCTTGTCCTGAAGATTTTTGAGAACCCGGAAGACGCGCGTGAAATTGACAATTACCTGATGCTTTCAAAGCTTAACATACCGACTTTGCCGCTGCTGGGTTATACCCAAAACGCAATCCTGCTGCCTGATGCAGAGGCAGGCGGCGAATACCGGCTTGGCAGGGAAAGTGACTTGCGTGATCCGAAGGTGGCAAGTGCAATTGCCAGATGGTACAAGCTGCTTCACAAGAAGGGCCGTGCGTATCTTTCCGGCAGAGAGACTCCGATGTATGATGAATCCGATCTGCTTACCGCAGACAATATGAGGGTAATGGCCGAAAAGACAGGGACTACGGAAAACATGCTTTGGCGCATCGTCACGGAAAATTACGACACAATCCGCAGCAGGATAGATGCGCTGCCCCGGACGCTGACATACAATGACTTTTACTGGACGAATCTGATTGTATCAAAAACCGGCGAAAGTGCGTTCATGTTCGATTACAATTTGCTGGGCAGAGGCACTGCTTACGGTGATATCCGCAATGTGACAAGTTCTCTTTCCCGCCAGGCTGCGGAGGCATTTCTGCGGGAATACGGTGATGATATTGAGGAGGAGCAGAAAAAAGCAGACGCCTTTATCGCACCTGTTGTTACGCTGATTGCTGCCAGCAGGTATGACACTTTCCCCTCATATGCGGAAACATCCCTTGAAGAATTGAAAAACGGCGATATATTAAGATACCTGAAAGAATGGCTGGGTATGACTGCGCAATCCCGATAAATCAAAGACCCCGCTGCAGGCAACGGGGTATCAAGCAAGCATGGCTATTTTCCTCATTGCTCGCGGGAATAAAGGTGCGGTCCGGAAGCGTAGCAGATAAACATTGTGGTTTGTGGAAGGAGTATTCAATGAAAGTACTTGTAAGTGCCTGTCTCCTGGGTGAAAACTGTAAATATAATGGAGGCAATAATTATAATACCAAAGTTATTGAATTTATCAGAGGAAATGAAGTAATAGCTGTCTGCCCGGAAGTATTGGGAGGGCTCAGTGTGCCCAGAAAGCCTGCTGAAATTACAGACGGAACGATTATGACAGAAGACGGGACCAGTGTTGACAGGGAATTCCGTGAAGGTGCGGCGCTGGCATTAAGGCAGGCTTTGAATGAAAAAGTGGATATGGCTGTTTTGCAGTCGAGAAGTCCCAGCTGCGGGGTGAATCAAATTTATGATGGAACTTTTAGCGGAAAACTGACTGAGGGGCAGGGGGTATTTGCAGAAATGCTGAAAACAGCCGGCATAAAAGTATTTGATGCGGAAGACATTTGTATCGCCTTGAGGCAGAATTGTTGTATGGATTGATTTTTCCAAATGGGCGCGGTACGCTATGATAATGCCCGTATCAAAAAAAGATTTCAATCATGCTTGTTTGTATCGTTTCTTTTTCCCGCTGCAGTTTGCTGTGGGATATACCGGCTGCTTATGATATTGGGAATTGAATTAACAGACCGGATTGTATTTGCGCTGTCTGGCTGTTCCCCAGTGATTGCCTTAATCCGGTGCTGTGTAATGTATCAAATCAGCTGCCGGATTTTTGCAAAGAAGGAACTTTGATGTAAATCATTTTGCGGTTATTTTCTCCTGTAAGCCGGGCAGACCTGGCCCGGACATATTTCTGAACAGAAAAACACTATGAGAACAGACTTCCCATAGTGTTTTTTCTGTCCCGTTGTGCCTGAGGCTATCACATGCGATGTTGCATTTCGCCAAATAAGATTGGAACAATTTTGTATTTATGCTTCGGACTGTCTGCTTTCATGTGCCGGACGCTTGACAGGATGGTCTCTTCCTGCTATACTGTACTTACTATACATGAACAGCAAGGCACCTGAGAGAAGGAATGCATAAGAATGAACATTGTCATATCAAACCAGTCGGGAGTACCCATTTATGAACAGATTAAAGAACAAATCAAGAAGGCCATATTATCCGGAGAATTGACCGAAAATGCCCCTCTGCCATCACTTCGCCAGCTTGCCCGTGATTTACAGGTGAGTTTAGTGACGACTACCAGGGCATACAGTGAATTGGAATTAGAGGGCTTTGTCCGGACAATGCCCGGAAAGGGCGCGTATGTAAAGAAAATCAATGATGTTTTGATTCGTGACAAATACCTGAAAGAAACCGAGAAAGCCCTGGCGGCTGCGGTTCAGCTGGGAAAGCTGGCAGGCTTATCGGTATATGATCTTCATAAAATACTTGATGAGATAGAGAGGACAGAACAATGAACAATGCCATTGAAATATCCGGCCTTAGAAAACAGTATCGAAATTTTTTGCTGGATAACATCAGCTTTTCAGTCCCCGCCGGTTTTGTCTGTGGCTTTATCGGGGAAAACGGCGCAGGGAAAACGACTACTTTGAAACTTATTTTAGGTATGGCGATGAAAGACGGCGGCAGCATCCGGCTGTTTGGCAGGCCTGCGGATGAAGTGTCATTGAAAGAAGATATAGGCGTTTTGTTTGACCAGCCATATTATCAGGAAGAGTGGACGCCTGCGGACATAGAAAAGGCCATGCGCCCTTTCTATAAAAAATGGAGCAGCACGGCCTTCTGCCAATACCTGGAACGATTTTCCCTTGACCGGAAACAGAAATATAAAACAATGTCGCGTGGCATGAAAATAAAACTGGGTATGGCCGTCACATTGGCCCATGATTCAAAGTTGTTATTACTTGACGAGCCCACATCGGGGCTTGATCCTGTTGGCCGTGACGAAATACTTGGCATTTTCCGGGACTACATGGTAGAAGAAAACCGGACCATATTTTTTTCTACGCATATAACCAGTGATCTGGAGAAAATTGCTGATTATATCACCTATATCAAAGCTGGAAAATTGATATATAGCGGGTTAAAAGATGAACTGACTGACAGGTATTGTCTGGTCCGGGGCGGCACCGGGGATCTGCCGCAGACAAAGCGGAAACAAATATTGGGATTACGGGAATATCCGGGAGGTTTTGATGGTATGATTGAGACAAAATTTATTGCGGGATTCAACGCAAACGTGATAACGGAAACGGTTACACTTGATGACATTATGGTACGAATGAGCAGGGAGGCATAAGATTGAAAAATGAAAGCTTTCCATCCGGAGTTTGTGTCCGTACAGCATCCGCAAACTTTGCCATATACAAAAAGCTGTGCAGAAATGAGGGAAAAATGATGAAACAAATGGCTCTTTTTGACTGGAAAGCGATAAAATACTATCATTGGCGCGTACTTCTGCTTCCGGTCATTTCGCTGGCTGCCGGTTTTGTCTCGGCGATATTAGTTGTTCCGACAAATGTTTTTATGTTCTTGTTTTTCTCGGTCAATACTTTTGCGGTAGAGGAAAAAGGGGATCTGAACAAGCTTTATTTGACACTGCCGGTCAGACGTTCTTCCGTTGTGGGGGGCAGATATGTGTTATCCATTTGCATGGGGCTGGCAGGGGTCCTTACTGGTATCCCCCTGGCTGTTCTGGCAGACCGCTTTACGTGGTCACATTATTACGGTCCGATTGGATGGTTTTTGCCCGTTGTGACCATAAGTTATCTGCTGTTTTCTGTTTTTCATCTCGGTATGTTCCCAATTTTGTTTAAGCTGGGGTATAGTAAGGGAAAATTCTGGGGGATGCTGCTGCCCCTTCTTCTGTTTGAAGTGCTGTATAGTGTATGGGTAATTATTTCTTCTTTGCCGGGAAATGAATATCTGCTCTTTAACGCCCTTAAATATGCCAGCGAGAATATGCTTCTGGTAAATGGCAGTATAATTCTTGCTGCCACTTTGATTTTACTATTTTCATTTCTGCTCTCAAAAAAGTTATATTCAGACCGGGAATTTTAATAAGCACCGTCAGCATTTGTTTTTGGGCTGTCTTTGCTGTATTTATGGGAGGATTTTTTGAGGGAAAAGGCAGAATATCAGAAGAAAGTGACGGTAATTATGAAAAAGAGGAACAATTTTTTTAAATTTGGATATTGGATATTCGCATGTGCAATTCTTTTGGCGGGCTGTTCGAAAGAACAGGGTGCAGAAGAAAGGATTGTTGTGGAAGGTGTAAAAATGGAGGACGAAAAAAGAGAGCAGCAGGAAACGGAATCCGACAAGGTTCCGTCAGAGGAAAGTACAAAAGATACGGAAGGTGATACCGAAGACATGGCGGTGGAACCGGAGATTGTCCACGCAGACTGGTCAGAGTATTTTAACGGACTGAATGGAACGGCTGTGATGTATGACGCTTCAGACAAGCGTTATACAATCTATAATGAAGAGCCTGCAGTGGATAGGAGGTCGCCTTGTTCCACATTTAAGATCATATCTTCCCTGACTGCGCTGGAACACGGAATTCTTGAGCCGGGGGATTCCACCCGGAAATGGAGCGGCGAAGTATTCTGGAATAAGGACTGGAATAAGGATATTGATTTCAGTGAAGCATTCCGGACTTCTTGTGTGTGGTATTACAGACAGCTCATAGATGATATTGGGCAGGACAGGATGAAGGAGGAACTGGAAAAGCTTCAGTATGGCAATTGTGACATTTCTGATTGGGAGGGGCGGTTGAATCCAAACAATAATAACCGGGCTTTAACGGGCTTTTGGATTGAAGCATCTTTATTGATTTCGCCTAAAGAACAGGTGGAGGTAATGGAACGCATCTTTGGTGAAAATTCGGAATATTCAGAAGAAACACAAAATGAACTGAAGCAGGTCATGCTGGTAACGGAGCAGGAGCGGACAGACATTTCGGTCTATGGGAAAACGGGAATGGGCAAGGTAGATGGCATTGTTGTTGACGCATGGTTTACCGGATTCGCAGAAACCACAGAGGGCAAGTTATATTTTTGCGTGCGTCTTGGAAGAACGGACGGCATGGATGTATCCAGTCTGTTGGCAAAGGAAATTGCGATTCAAATTGTAACGGATTATAGCAATCTGTAATCATGCATATTTTACAAAAAGGCCGGGAAACTGACAGTACCGGCTTTTTTGGATAAAAGAGGAGAAATCGGAAGTTTATTTTTGCACTTGCTGTTGTGTATCCGATTTGGTACAATCAGATTATAAAGCCGGAGCTTACGGAATGGCAAATGTCTTTTTGGGTGTAAGACGAATCCGGCCGGAGAGTTTATGGGAGAGATACCAATATATGAAACTGGTAACATTAAATATAACAGACAAAGAGCTTGTAAAAAATTTTTTCAGGGAAGTATTTACAAAAGAACCCTGGAATGACGACTGGAGTGATGAGGAACAACTGGATCTCTATATGCTGGATTTAATGGGAAATCATAATTCCCTGACATTGGCATACTTTGATGATGAAGAGCTGGTTGCGCTTGCCATGGGACATATAAGACACTGGTATTCGGCAACGGAATATTATATTGACGAATTATGTGTCAAAACCCAGTTACAAGGACAGGGTATAGGTGGAAAGTTTATCAGTGCAATTGAGGAATATCTTAAAAAACATGACATGAAAGCCATATTTCTATTGACAGAAAACGATGTGCCGGCATATGACTTTTATAAAAACCATGGTTTTAAGGAACTAAAAAATAATGTGGCTTTTGCGAAATGGCTGTCATGATTTGGGCGGATTCCCCTGACTGCCAATGAATCAGGCATGTCACGGGCAGCAGACCGGGAAAACGGGGAGAAGGGATAACCTGACACAATTCTGGGTGGAAATGGTGTAAAGTGTGAAAGTTCCTTTCAAATACTGATTGGTATGCGCGCTAAAGCGCGCCAGGGGTATAAAAATGAACATCGGACAGGTATTTGAACCGGAAAAAAAGAAAAATATAGTGCGGAAGATTCTGGAAGAATTGCCGGACTGGTTTGGGATAGAAGAGGCAAGGGAGCAGTACATAAGGGAGAGCGGGCAACAGATCTGTATTGGGGCAGCCGGAAAGCAGGGGTACATTGGTTTTGTGTGCCTGAAAGAAACCGGTAAAGATACCCTGGAGCTTGCCGTGATGGGCGTTCTGGAGGCATATCACCGCCAGGGGACAGGCAGAAAACTGTTTATGGCGGCGAAAGAGATTGCCCGTGAAAAGGGCTACTCATTTTTACAGGTAAAAACAGTACAGATGGGAAAGTACGAAAACTATGACGACACAAACAGGTTTTATATCAGCATGGGGTTTCAAGAATTTGAAGTGTTTCCGGATTTGTGGGACAAGGCAAATCCCTGCCAGATATACATTATGTCAGTAGGCTAGAGGGGAACGGATGGGACAGTGCCAGGGCAGTGGAGATTGCCAGGGCAGTTTCTTTTGCCCTTATCCCGATGCCGGACTGTTGTGCCAGCACCATAAAAATACCGGAAAGGCATGGTGGAATGATGGTATATGAAATAGAGGACAGGGACAGCGCAGCTCCTGTTTTCGGGGACTGGGAGGAGTCGGTGATATGGTCGTGCCTGCAGGGGGTGATGGGGCATATTTACGGCAACAAAAAAGACAGACCCGATTCGGCCATGGCGATACTGGGAGATTTCTGCTTTTATGCCGGGAAACCGGACAGGGAGCTGGCGGCGTACAGACCGGAATGGTGCACACAAGATTTTATCATTGCGGTTCCGCAGGATTTCCAATGGGGGCAGGAGATAGAAAAACATTACAAAGACAGTGCCCGGAAAGTGACGCGGTATGCCATGAAAAAGGAGCCGGATGTATTTGGCAGGGACAGACTTGCGGATCTGGTGAAGGCGCTCCCGGACGGATACACATTGGAGCCCATAGAGGAAGCGGTCTATCAATACTGCAAAAGGGAAAGCTGGTGCAGGGACTTTGTGTCACAGTTTCCGGATTATTCATTTTATCAGAAGGCAGGGCTGGGCATTGTGGCCAAAAAGGATGGAATACCGGTTTCCGGCGCATCCTCTTATTCGGCTTACCTGGGGGGAATTGAGATTGAAATTGACACAAAAGAGGAATACCGCAGAAAAGGGCTTGCTTTGGCATGCGGCGCAAGGCTGATTCTGGAGTGTCTCCACAGGGGACTGTATCCGAGCTGGGACGCGCAGAATTTGTGGTCTGTGTCCCTGGCGGAGAAACTGGGGTATCATTTTGACCATGAATATGTGGCTTATGAGATCAGCGGCTATGGAGGGGAAAAGACCGCTTCCGGGTCAAATAATTATTTTTGTGATTCCCCTACATTTATCCCGGGATGTATGCTATAATAAGTCCAAAGTCATGGCACGAAGGCCAAAAGAACCCTTTAGACGCATCCCCGAACCATAGGGACAGGACATAAAAAGCCCAAATCCGGGGAATGCCCTGACAGGGAAAGAAAAAGAAGCAGGAGAAAGTCCCTGCGTGAATCAGAGGAGTTGAAATGGAGTTAAGAGAAGGCAACGGAGAGGGAATAGACAGCTGGAAGGAAGTAACCCTTATTTACAATGCTGCCCTCAAAATGGTTGAAACAAGAATGGAGATACTGAATGACGAGTTCCAGCATGTGCATCAGTATAATCCCATTGAGCACATCAAGGCCCGAATCAAGACGCCGGAAAGCATTGTAAAAAAACTGAAGCGCGATGGACGTGAGTCCACCATTAACAACATGATAAAATACATCAATGACATAGCGGGGATACGGGTTATCTGTTCATTTACTTCCGATATTTACAGAATTGCGGATATGATCAGCGAACAGCGGGATATCAGGGTGATTGCGGTGAAAGATTACATCACATTTCCCAAGGCAAGCGGCTACAAAAGTTACCATATGATTGTGACCGTGCCGGTTTATCTGTCGGACAGGACCGTGGACACGAAGGTGGAGATCCAGATCAGGACTGTGGCAATGGATTTCTGGGCCAGTCTGGAGCACAAGATCCATTACAAATTTGAGGGAGATGCGCCGGAGCATATCAGGATTGAACTGGTGGAATGTGCCAAAATGGTATCGGATCTGGACGCCAGAATGCTGAAATTAAACGAAGAACTGCTTGCGATTGCCCAGGAACATATGATACAATGAGTCCGTATTTTACGGTAAAAGTCCCCAGGCCATTCCGGCGCCGCGAAGTCAAAACCGCTTCTCTTTGCGGTTTTGTAAGTTTGCTGTGCGCCAAATCCTCTTCCCTTGCGGGTTTGTGTGCATCTTCTAAACTCCCCGCTTTCATATGTGGTGGAGCAGCCTGGTGTATGGGAGTTTGGAAAGGAAGGGCAGCATATGTCCTGGGGAAGCTGCCGGGTGCGGAAAATGAGGAGTGCCCGGATACCTTTCGGCATCCGGGCTATTATGAAAAAACCATCTATTAAGCATGAAAGAAACGATTTTGTCTCCTTTCAGAAGACAAAATCAGTATAACAATAAAATATGGACAAACTATGAACACAGTGTTAAAACTTGATGAATGTCACAAAAAACAAATGGATAAAAATGCAAAAATATACTTTGTGCACAAAAACGCGCGGGAAGGATATTGCAATATAAGTAAAATATGATAGAATGACAGTGGGAAGGATACTGTTTTTTACAATGTGTAACAGATACTACACATGGCTGTCTGTCCGCGGGAATCAAGTTACCCGGTGGCAGGGATGCCAGGAGGAGAACAAATGGATATTTTTATGGACAAGCTGGCGCAGAAAGCAACGGCACAGGAGATTATCAAGGCAAATACCACGGCAGACCTGGAAGAATTGAGGAAGCTTCGGGGCCAGTCTGCCGAGTATGCGGAATGCCTGGCAAATCTGAAGAAGCTCACAGATGAAGGTTTTCAGAAGCTGGAACATATGCGGGAGGACGGGGATGAGACCCATAGCCTGGTGGCGGAGAATATAAAGGAAGTCAGCTCCCTGAGACAGGACATGGGGGAATTCAGGCTGCTCCTGGGAGAACTGCAGGGACAGGTGGCGGCGGTAGGCAAAAACCTGGCCGACATGTCCGGACAGACGGAAGCCGGAATCAGGGCGCTGGAAGAGAAAATTGATGTGCTCTGCGGTCAGCTGGAGGCGCTTGGCTCCGGGCAGGTCATTGAGAGACTGGACACAGTGGAAGAAAATGTACATAAGGAGTGCGTGAAAGTATATCGCAATGTGCAGGCCGTGATGGTGGAGGAGAGCGGGAAACAGAAGGATGCCATGGAAGAAGCGGCCAGGGAAATCAAGAATTCCAGGGGAAAACTGGGAATGCTGGTGGCCTTTTCCGCACTGGCCATGGTTTTTGCCCTGGCAGGCGTTGTGGTGCAGATCTTAAGCCTGACCAATATTCTTTCGCTGTAAATTTTTCCAGGAAGATGATTTTAGCGTGAAACACGCTTTGTGCTGTCAGGGCAGAAACGATAAGGCGGTCTGGGCGCTGCAGGGAGATGAGGGAACAGATTATGGCAAAAGAGACATGGAAGCCGGGAAATATGCTTTATCCCCTGCCTGCCGTGCTGGTGAGTATGAGGGAAAAAAGCGGAAAATATAATATTATCACCATTGGCTGGGCGGGAACGGTGTGTACCAATCCGCCCATGGTCAGCATCTCTGTCCGGCCCGGGCGGTATTCTTTTCCCATACTGCAGGAAACAAAAGAATTCGTCATCAATCTGACCACAAGGAATCTTGTCTATGCGACGGATTACTGCGGGGTCAAAAGCGGCAGGGAAGTGGACAAGTTCCGGGAACTGGGACTGACACCCGTTCCCGGGGACCAGGTGGGCGCGCCGCTGATCGGGGAGAGCCCGGTGAATATTGAGTGCAGGGTGCGCCAGGTGATGCCGCTGGGTTCCCATCATATGTTTCTGGCAGACGTACTGTCTGTCCATGCCGATGCGGCATACATGGATGAGAAGCACAAATTTCATCTGGAAAAAGCGGAACCCATTGTCTATTCCCACGGGGCATATTATGTGTGCGGGGAATCGTTGGGAACTTTTGGCTTCAGCGTAAAGAAAAACGGCAGGTGACCTGCGCACGGAAGTGAGGCGGCATGGCAGACAGGGAAAAGTGGGCACGTCGCGGAAAGCGGGCGGATCAATTGATTTTCGCCGCATTGCTTTTGCTGTATTCCGCGATGATGCTGGTGTTTTTTTACAGGCAGACCATAGAATATCAGGGGGCATATCTCTCTGACATGAAGGCATATATTCTGGAGACAAAAGGATTGGAAAGCGGTTATGAATTCCCTTACCGGTTCTTTTTCTGGCTGTCCAGAATCTGGACGCCGGTAGTCTCCCCGGAGGCAGCGGTGGCCTTTTCCACCATGCTTTTGAACTCTCTCAGTGTGGTTTTGCTGAAATATTACTTTGGAAGAGAATTGAAATCCTATGCCAAACGGCAGTGCGTAAACTGGAATTTTTTCTGGGACAGCGTGGTCACGGCCCTGGTTTTTTCTCTTTTTTTCGTGTCCATGTATTTCGGGCCAAAAGGGGAAAAGATATTCGGCTACGACTATATTTACCGGTGCAGCGGGATTCTGACACCCAATCCGTACTGGAATGCCACATACCTGGCAGTGCGTCCTTTTTCCATTGTCTGCTTTTTCCTGACGGCGGAAATGACACAGATCTATGAGAAGGAAATCCCTGTGAAAAAGGCGGTGCTTCTTGCCGTTTTCAGTTTTCTGGCAGCTTTTACCAAACCGAGTTTCCACTTTGTCCTGCTTCCGGTAGTGGGTGTCACACTCCTTTACCGTCTCTGCAGTTCCCGGTTTGCCAACTGGAAAAACACGCTGCTTTTCGGCTCTTGTTTTCTGCCATCGGGCTTTCTGCTGATCTATGAATTTTTCGGCGTGTTTACCGGGGAGAACACCCTGGGGGAGGAGACGGGCATCGGTTTTGCCATGGGAAAGGCATGGCAGATTCATTCCGGCAACATTCCCCTGAGCGTCATGCTGGCGCTGCTGTTTCCCTTTTGTGTTCTGGCACTGAACTTCCGGCAGCTGAAAAAAAACAGACAGTTCCGTCTGGCATGGGAACTGCTGGCAGTGGGATTTCTCACGTTTTTGTTTCTGTATGAAAAGGGATTCCGGCTGGAGCACCTGAATTTTTCCTGGGGATATATGCATGGGCTTTTCTTTGTGTATGCCTTGTGCGGACTGATGATGCTGAAGAATTTAATGGGATGGAAACCGTGGATTTATAAGCTGTTTGTGCTGCCGGAACTATATTTATTCCTGCACCATCTGCGCTGCGGGATGGAGTTTTTTATCTACCTGTTTCAGGGATATAACGCAGGGGTATTTTAGGAACATAGCCGCCCGGTGCGGCAGGGAGGTCAGATGGAAAAAAGGAAAAAGGAATTATGTGTCTTTTGGGGGATTTTTGCCCTGGCTGTGGTGGTGCGCTGTATCCGTTTTGTGTCAGTGCCCGGAGGCGTCAACCAGGACGAAGCCATGGCCGGCGTGGATGCCTGGGCGCTGTCAGAATATGGTACGGACCGTTTCGGCACCTGGCTGCCGGTACATTTCAGGGCCTGGGGCTACAGCCAGATGAGCGTGCTGCTGTCCTACTGCATGATTCCTTTTATCCGGATATTCGGTTTCGGAACTTTTGCCATCAGGCTTCCCATGCTGCTGGCAGGCTGCGGTTCCGTGGCGCTGGTCTATCTGGTTGGCAAAAAGCTTTTTTCCGGGGAAATGGCTCTGGGGCTGATGCTGCTGACGGCCATCAATCCCTGGCATTTCATGCAGAGCCGCTGGTCCCTGGACTGCAATCTTCTGCCCCATGTGTTTCTTCTGGGATTTTATCTGCTGCTTCTGGGACTGGAAAAGCGCAGATACCTGTATTTCTCCATGTTTTTTTTCGGACTCACTTTTTACTGTTACGGGGTTGCGGTTTACTCCGTCCCCTTGTTTCTGCTTGCCTTTGCGGGCTGGTGTATCTGGAAAAAGCAGCTGCGGCTAGTGGAAGTACTGCCCTGCATTCTGATTTTTAGTCTGGTGGCGCTGCCGGAAGTGATTGTAATGCTGCTGAATTACTTTGGCAGACCCACGATTGCCACGCCCTTTTTTACCATGGGTTATTTTCCGGAGAGTATCAGAAGCAATGACATTTTGTTCCTGAATTTTTCCATGGAACAGCTGTGGTCCAACATTTGTTCCATATGGAAAGTGTGCATTTGGCAGGTGCCGGATCATCTGCATAATACCCTGCCGAAATTCGGACCCATGTACCATATTTCGATTCCGTTTATGCTTCTGGGAATCGGGAAATTTACGTATGACCTGTTCCGGGAAAAGGATATCCGCAGACAGACGAAGATGCTGGCGCTTTGGATATTTTTTCTCACCGGACTGTGGGTGGGACTGATCACATTCAATGTGAATGTGAACAGAATCAACCTGATTTTCTTCCCTCTGATCTTTCTGTGCGGGTATGGCATTGCCGTGGTAGCCGGAAGTTTCCGGAAGGCGGGACTTGTGGTGGCAGCTGCCTACGCCTGTTGCTTTGTGCTGTTTCTCAATGCATATTTTACTTCCTTTGCGGAGGAAATCCAGCGCAATTTCAATGTGGATTTTCTGGAACTGGTGAAGGAGGCGGATGACAGGAGCGACTATGAGAAATTGTATGTGACGGGCAACATGGACTGGCAGGTGAATGTGGATATGGCGGAGATTCTGACCCAGTATGCCTGCAAAATTGATGCGGCTTATTATCAGGGGAAGACCAATGAAACAGGGAACCGGAAACTGCTTCCATACAGTGAGAGATATCATTTTATCCTGCCCCAGTATCAGAAGAAACTGAATCCGGATGGATTATACCTGCTGCATGTTACCGAACTGAAGTTCGTGCCCTTTACATACCGGATTCTGGAACAGAAAGGGAATTTTTTCCTGCTGTGTCCGGAGAAATAAGCCAAATTTACAGCCATTGCCGGCAGACGAAAACCGCCGCGTATATTTTATGTTCAGAAGGACATAATGAAAGTATGCAGGGGGACATTTTTTAAGGCACAATTCTGACAAAAAGCTTATAAAAAGGAAAACTGGAAGACTTATGAAAAAGACAAAAAGCAATGATAAAAAATACAAATTTACATATATTAAAGCTACGGCGGGAACACTTTTTGCAGGACTTCTGCTGATGAAGGGAATTCCCGCTTATGAAGGGACGGGAGAGAATCTTTTCCATATTCAGGTGAACGGACAGGAGATAGGGACTCTGGGCGACAGGGGCCGGATCGATGAACTGCTTCTGCAGGCCAGGAAGAATGTGGCCGCTGCCAGCCAGGAACTGGTATTTATGGAGACCAATATGAATGTCACGGGGGAAGAGGTTCTCTGGGGTGAGGTGGACAGCGAGGAAGCGGTGCTGGGCAGAATGGAGGAGGCGTTAAAATCCAGTGTCCGGGAAACCATGCACCGGTCCTATACCCTGAAGATCAATGAGTATATTATCAGCCTGGGAAGTATGGAGGATGTGCGCCGGCTGCTGCAGGCCGCCATTGACAAGTACGGCAATGAGGGAAAATTTTCCGTGGACATCAAAGGGGACACGGAGCGGGAATTCAGTGTGTTTACGGCCCATGTGACGGAGGGTGACGGAGAGGAAGACGGGAATCTGGCCGCCTGCATGGGAAGCGGCGTGCAGACTTTTCTGGCGGGAATCACGGGGGAAATACAGGAAGAGGAAGAGAAGGATTTCGAGGATTATGATCTGGGGATCCTGAGCATGGATTTTGACGAGGATGTGGAGATTGTGGAAGCCTATCTGCCGGAAAGCCAGCTGACCTCCCTGGAAGAGGCCATAAACCTGGTCATCATGGAGCAGGAGACGCCCAGTGTGTACGAGGTGGTGAGCGGGGACACGCTTTCGGAAATTTCCCTGAAAGTAAATATCCCCATGGAGACCATCATTGAGATGAACGACACGCTGGAGGATGAAAATTCCACTCTTCAGGTGGGACAGGAACTTCTCATCACGGTGCCGGAACCGGAATTGTCCGTGAAGAGGGTGGAGGAAGAGTATTACGAGGAAACATATGACGCGGATATCGTTTATATCGACAATGACAACTGGTATACCACCGACATGGTAGTGCGCCAGCAGCCCTCTGCCGGATTCCGCAGGGTCATTGCGGATGTATCCTATGTCAATGACAAGGAAGTGGGCAGGGAGCTTTTAAAGGAAGAAGTGGTCATGGAGGCTGTGGCCAAGGTGGTGGAGCGGGGAACGAAAATTCCTCCTACCTATATCAAGCCCATCTCGGGAGGACGCAAGAGCTCCGGCTTCGGAAGAAGATCCGCCCCCACCAGGGGAGCCAGTTCTTATCACAAGGGCATCGACTGGGCGACTCCCACGGGGACGGCGGTCTATGCGTCCTGCGGCGGCACGGTCACCAGGGCGGGCTGGGGCAGCGGCTATGGCTATGTGGTTTATATTGACCATGAGGATGGCAGGCAGACCAGATATGGGCATCTGAGCAAGGTGCTGGTGACCGTGGGCCAGAAGGTCAAGCAGGGAGAGAAGATTGCACTCAGCGGCAACACCGGTGTCAGCACAGGACCGCACCTGCATTTTGAGATACTGATCAACGGCACCCAGGTGGATCCGCTGAAATATCTGAACTGACCCCGAAACCCAAGAATATGTGTTCTGTTTACAAATGAGGGAAAATGTGGTAACATTGCTTTTGTTGAAAAAAGAATAGAAACTTTAACCTTGAAGCAGAGGATAATAGAATGGAACAATATGCAATTAAAGGCGGGAATCCGCTGGTGGGCGATGTGGAGATAGCAGGCGCCAAAAATGCGGCACTTCCTATTTTCGCTGCGGCCGCCATGACGGACGAGACCGTATATATAGATAATATACCTGATGTGCGTGATATTGATGTGATGCTGGATGCCATGAGAAGCATCGGCGTGGTGGTGAAGCGGATCAGCCGCCACAGAGTGATGATCAACGGGGGTAATATCCACAATGTGACGGTGGAAAGTGATGGATGCAAAAAGATCAGGGGATCTTATTATTTCCTGGGTGCGTTCCTGGGGAAGTATAAAGGTGCGGAAGTGGTGCTTCCCGGGGGCTGCGATATCGGCAGCCGCGGCATTGACCAGCATTTAAAAGGATTCCGCGCCCTGGGTGCGGAAGTGATTATCGAACACGGACTGGTGAAGGCCAGGACAAAATGCCTCAGGGGCAGCCATATCTATATGGACAAGGTCAGTGTGGGTGCCACCATCAATGTGATGCTGGCCGCCACACTGGCTGAGGGCATGACTATTATCGAAAACTGTGCAAAGGAACCCCATGTGGTGGATGTGGCCAGTTTCCTGAACAGCTGCGGCGCCAATATCAAGGGAGCCGGTACGGACGTGATCAGGATCCGCGGGGTGGCCCGGCTTCACGGCACAGACTATACCATTATCCCGGACCAGATAGAGGCCGGTACCTTTATGTTTGCCGCCGCGGTCACGAAGGGAGACGTGACGGTGAAAAACGTGATACCCAAACACCTGGAGTCTATCACGGCAAAGCTTCTGGAGATCGGATGCGAGGTGGAAGAAGCGGACGACTGCATCCGTGTGGTGGCCACAAAGGCACCCATGCATACCCAGGTGAGGACTCTTCCCTATCCGGGTTTTCCCACGGATATGCAGCCGCAGATTACAGTGGCCCTTGCCCTTGCAGGGGGAACCAGCATTGTGACAGAGAGTATTTTTGAGAATCGTTTCCGGTATGTGGACGAGCTGGTGCGTATGGGCGCCGACATTAAAGTGGAAGGCGGGGATACTGCCATCATTACCGGAGTGGAAAAATATACCGGAGCCAGTATATCCGTGCCCGATCTTCGGGGAGGGGCAGCACTTGTGATCGCGGCCCTTGCTGCGGAGGGATTCTCGGTGGTTGACGATATTAAATATATTGAACGGGGATACGAGGACTTTCCTTCCAAGCTTCAGGGACTGGGCGCCCAGATTGAAGTGGCGGAGACCGATAAGGATGTCCAGAAGTTCAAATTGAAGGTGGGATGAAATGCCCGCCTTATTCTTATTAGAGTGTGTTTGAAAATTCATTCCCGCCATCTGTCGCGGTAACCGCGTCCTCACATTTGCGGTATCTATGGGTCAGATTCAGGTTACATAGCCCACTATGCGCCCTTCATTTGACCAAAATCTCCCACAAATTGTGACGCACATCTGGCAGATAGCAATTTTCAAACACGCTCCGGGGAAAGTTTCCCACAGGGTGAGAATTCCCGGAAGAAGGAGGGATTCTTTCTTAAAATCGGTATGATGGCCGGAGAGAATGGAGAGGTGGTGGTAAATCATGCGGCCGAACACAAAACTGTGCCTTGTGCCGGTGATGGTTTTGCTGCTGGGTCTCTGCGGGTGCGGCGCAGAAGGGGAACCGGGAAGGCCGCAGGGAGATTCCAAACCCTATCAGGCACCGGCGTTTGCGGATTCGGTCTTCCATGAAGACAAGGCAGAGGGAATCGAAAATGCCAGGATTGATTTGTCCTGCGCGGAGCTGGGGATCGTGGGAGTCTCCGCCACTTCCGCTTCCCGGCTGAAGTTCCAGGTGATCAAGGGGGATGAGGAATATACATATGACCTGCCGGCAGACGGTACACCGAAGATTTTTCCCCTCCAGAGCGGGAACGGCACATATACTTTTATTTTCAGGGAGCATGTGGTGGACAAGAAATATGCCGTCCTTTATACGATGGAGGCGGATGTGACCCTGAAGGATGAATTCCAGCCTTTTTTAAGACCCAGTGCATATGTGGATTATGACCAGGACTCCGACTGCGTGAAGAAAGCCGCGGAACTGGCCCAGAATGCGGGGAGCGCGCTGGGTGTGGTGGAAGAGGTGTATGAATACATCTGTGACAATGTGAAATATGACAAAGAGAAGGCGGCTTCGGTTCAGACTGGATATCTGCCGGACCCGGATGAGACATATGGGACGGGAAAAGGAATCTGTTTTGATTATGCCGCGCTGGTGGCGGCCATGCTGCGCAGCCAGGGAATCCCCACAAAACTTGTGATGGGGTATGTGTCGCCGGATGATGTCTATCACGCCTGGAATATGTTTTATACGGAAGAAACCGGCTGGGTGACGGTGGGATACGAAGTAAAGGCAGACAGCTGGTCCAGGCTGGACCTGACGTTTTCGGCAAACGGCACGGACGTCCAGTTTATCGGAGATGGGGGCAACTATTCGGATGTCTATTTCTATTAGTGTGAAATGGCCGGGACAAATATGCGTTTGGGGGTATATGCTGGTCCGGGTGAAACGCTGCTTTGGATTGGGAGGGAGAATATGAGACGTGGAAAACTGGATAGTCTGGGAGTCAGCGCGTTCTGCGAGAGTATGGCGATGATGTGCCAGTCCGGAATCCAGATGGATGAGGCTGTGGCGCTGCTAAGGTCGGGAAACGGCGGTGGAGGAATCCTGGAAGAAGGACTTGTAGTCATGCAGACAGAGACGGAGCTGGGAAAAGGGCTTTCCGCAGCCATGGAGAAGACGGGAATATTTCCGGAATATGCCGTGAGGATGGTGGCAGCCGGGGAGAACTTCGGACGTCTGGAGGATGTGTTGTTCCAGCTTGCCCGGTACTATGCGGATCAGAAGACAATGAGCGCCAGACTGAAAAATTCCGTGATTTATCCGGTGGCCATGCTGGTGATCATTATCGCGGTGCTGATCATCATGCTGACCATGGTGCTGCCTGCTTTTTCGGATGTATATGACCACCTGACAGGAAGCCTGACTGTCTCTGCGTATTCTTATGTGCGGTGGGCCTACGGGTTCTGCTGGCTGGCGCTGGGCCTTATGGTGCTGCTGGCGGCGGGACTGGGGGCCGGGTTTGCGCTTTGGAACAGCAAAAAGAGAAGGTCGGCCGAAAAAATACTGGAAAAGATTCCCATCTGTGCCTCTATTATGGAAAGTCTTGGCATGTTCCGTTTTACCGCGGCGTTGTCCACTTTTCTGGCCAGCGGCGAGATGCAGGATATTGCGGTGGCAGAGAGCATGAAGATGGCTGCCTGCAGGCCGGTGGAGGAAAAAATACATCGCTGTGCACAGCGTATGGGCCAGGGATACGGGATTGCCCAGGCGGCTTACGACGAGGGGCTGTTTGAGCCGGTTTACGGGAGAATGCTTCTGGCCGGGGAGCGGAGCGGCAATCTGGAGTCCGTGCTCAGAAAGCTGACGGATCTGCTGGCAGGGCATTGTTCGGGCCTGGTGGAGCGGCTGGTGGGAATCGTGGATCCGGTGCTGTCGGGAGTCCTGATGCTGACAGTGGGGCTGTCCCTGCTGAGCATTATGCTTCCCCTCATCGGAATGATGAATTCCATAGGGTAAATATTTCGTTTCAGAGACGAAAACAGGTGAATGGAAATGTATGTTGACAAAAAAAGAGGTTCCGGCCCGGTGATTTTCCTGGCGGCGCTTGTGCTGACTGCGGCGGTCTTGCTGTGGCAGGGGGTGTTTTCCGGATCCGGCCGGGATATGGACCAGGAAGGCATGGCGGCATTGAAGGCGGCAGTGGAGCGCAGTGCCATGCAGTGCTATGTGGTGGAGGGCGTTTATCCACCCAGCCTGGAGTATCTGGAAGAAAATTACGGTTTACAGATTAATCATGAGGAATTTTACGTTATCTACAGCGCGTTTGCATCCAATGTGCCGCCTGATGTGAGGGTGGTGGTGAGGGAGAAATGACGCTGCGGCTGCGGGAAATGATTTTGGGCCGCAGACCGGGGAAGGGGGCGGATCATGAAACGGAAAGGCAGTTCGGCGATGGGCTTTTATATGATGGGAGTGGCTTGTCTGTTTCTGGCAGTCTTTTTTCTGACCATAGTTTTCGGCGCAAAGACCTATCGGGATATTGTGGCAGGTCAGACCGGGAACAACCAGAAAAGAGCCCTGCTGTCCTATATTTCCACCTGTGTCAGATCCGGCGACATGGAGGGGGCGGTGACTTTTTCCCGGGAAGATGACAGACCGGTGCTGATCATTGCGGATGGCCACACAGGGTATGGGATACGTATTTACCAGGAAGGGGAAAACCTGGTGGAAGATTACGGCAGGCTGGAAGACAGCCTGAATCCCCGCATGGCGCATGTGATTGGCAGGACGGAAGTATTTGCGGTGGAAGAAGCTGCGGCCGGCACCTATATTGTCACCACCGATGAAGGAAAGGTGTTTTTTCGGACGAGATGCGGGGAAGGCAAAAAAACGACGGAGGCTGATGACAGATGAGCAGCAGGGCCGGCATGGGCATAGACAAGGGCAATAAGCCGCATAATACAGGCTTTTACATGGAGACGCTGATTCTCGTGATTGTATTTACCGTAGTCATTGTGATTCTGACGAAGATATTTGCCGTGTCCGGTGAGCTGAGCAGAAAGGCGGGGATTCTCACCAGTGCGGTGCACCTGGCAGAAAATGCGGCAGAGGCGGTGGCAGCGTCTGACAGCGCGGAAACCCTGCTGGGATTTCTGGACGAAAACGGCAATGCGGGGATGAAGGAAGAGGGCGGCAGTGCGGTGCTTCAGGCATGGTATGATGAGAAAATGAATCCGGTTCCGGAGTCGGAAGCGGGAATCCGGGTGGAAATCTCCTGGGTGCGGGAAGGGGACGACAGTATGGTGCAGAGTGCCATCGCAGTGTACTGGCAGGAAGAAACCGGCCCGGTATATCGTATGGAGACGGCAGTATATCTGGGGCAATAGGGTGAGAAGATGTTTGTGTCCGCGCTGCATCCACAAACTTAAGATACGCAGAAAGCAGCGCAGAAACGAGATAATCTATGAAACATATTCCGATCAGACTGGGACCGCTGGCGCTGCTGCTGACGGTGATCAGCATCTGTATGACGACTTTGGGTATCCTGGCTTTTACCACGGCCCGGGCAGATTACAGCCTGGCGGAAAAGTATGCCGACACGGTCCGGGAACGGTATGAACTGGAGCGGGAGGGGCAGTTTTTTCTCCGGGAAGCGGAGGAATGCCTTGCGGCAGGAGGAAGCCTCTCCTCTCTGGAAGGGGCCGTTGAAGACGAGACGGGCGTGGTGCGCAGGAATATCGAGAGAGGAAGTTTCAGCCTGAAGGTGGGAATGATACCGGATGGAGAATCAGGTTTCCGGGTGGTGGAATGGCGGATTCAGAAGGAATGGGAACCGGAAGAAAGCATTGGCGGGCTCTGGACGGGAGAATGAGTATAAAGCGGAAGGACGGGCAGGAGAGATGGAATTACAGGAGATTCTGGAACTGGCGGTGAAGGATGAGGATGTCTCGGATATTTTTCTGGTGGCGGGTCTGCCGGTTACCATGAAGAGCGGCGGCAGGCAGAACCGGGTGGGGAAGCAGATGCTGATGCCGAAAGACATCGATGCACTGGTGGATGAGATCTATAGAGAAGGCGGGCGCGGCAGGACAAGGCTGGAGCGGGGGGAGGATGACGATTTTTCCATTTCACTTTCCAGAAAGAATGATTTTCCGGGAGGGCGTTTCCGTGTCAATGTGTTCCGGCAGAGGGGCTCCCTGGCGGCGGTGATCCGTGTGATCCGTTTTGAACTCCCGGATCCGGAAAAGCTGGGAATAGCCCAGGAAGTGCTTCTGCTGGCGGACGACCAGGGGGACAGGAACAACAGAAACGGCGGGCTGGTGCTGGTCACCGGTGCGGCGGGCACCGGGAAATCCACCACACTGGCCTGTATGATTGACCGTATCAATCATAACAGGGACTGCCATATTATCACCATGGAGGACCCCATAGAGTATATTCACAGGCATAAAAAGTCCATAGTGACCCAGAGGGAAATATCCATAGACACGCCCGGCTATCTGGAGGCCCTCCGCTCTGCCCTGCGGGAGAGCCCGGATGTAATACTGCTGGGGGAAATGAGGGATTATGATACCATTTCGGCAGCCCTGACTGCGGCCGAGACAGGCGTGCTGGTATTCTCTACCCTGCACACCAGCAGCGCGGCGGATACCATTAACCGTATCGTGGATGTATTTCCTGACAAAGAGCAGGCCAGAACGCAGCTGGCCCAGGTTTTGAAGGCCGTGGTCTGCCAGCAGCTGGTGCCCTCCACCGAGGAGGATGGAGAGGGCGGTCTGGTCCGGATTCCGGTCTTTGAAATTATGAAATCCACGGACGCGGTCCAGAACATGATCCGTGAAAATAAGGTGAACCAGCTGAACGCCGTGATGCAGTCCGGCGCCGGGGAAGGCATGTGCACCATGGACGGGAATCTGCTGAAATTGTGCCGGGAGGGAAAAATTACCAAATCCACCGCGTTGAAGTACCGGACCCATTATGGGTATGAATACATGGAAAAAAGGCTTGGGAACATGGAATAAAGTGATACCGGCATATTCCACATAATAATCGGGTAAACGGCAGGATATTATGGTAAAAACAGGCTCTTGACAGCAGGGGTCTTCTGTAGTAAGGTAATAGATAGAAATTTCATAGGATTTCTCTTATTCAGAGTTGGTGGAGATACATAGGATCGATGAAGCCACGGCAACCCCATTGTGGAAGGTGCCTCCCTGAGCGAGTATTATTCGAACAATAAGAGGATTGGGTACAAAATCTTAGTCCGCTTATTCCGTAAGCGGACTTTTTTTGTGCACACGGGTGCATCAGGTACACGGTCACCCGGAGGAAGAATGTCGGCAAAGGCTGACGGGTAAAGAGGAACCTTTGGAAGTTTCTGTCACGGAAATGGATATTGTACATAGAGAAAGGAAGAAAACAGATGGAAAAGCATTTATTTACTTCAGAGTCCGTTACGGAAGGACATCCCGACAAATTGTGTGACGCAGTATCGGATGCCATCCTGGATGCCTGCATGGAGCAGGATCCCATGAGCCGCGTGGCTTGTGAGACAGCAAGCTGCACAGGTTTTATCCTGGTGACAGGCGAGATCACTACCACCGCAAATCTCGACATTCCCGGCATTGTGCGCAGGACTGTCAACGAGATCGGCTATAATGACGCAAAAACTGGGTTCGACGGCAATATCTGTGCCGTGATGGTGGCCCTGGACAAACAGTCCCCGGATATCGCCATGGGCGTGGACAAAGCCCTGGAGGCCAGGGAAGCCAGCATGAGCGACGAGCAGCTGGACGCCATAGGGGCAGGCGACCAGGGAATGATGTTCGGCTATGCCACCAACGAAACCCCGGAACTGATGCCCTATCCCATTTCCCTGGCGCACAGACTGGCCAGACAGCTGGCAAAGGTCCGCAAGGATGGCACACTTTCCTATCTGCGCCCGGATGGCAAGAGCCAGGTCTCCGTGGAATATGATGAGAACGGAAAGCCCCTTCGCCTGGAGGCGGTAGTGCTCTCCACCCAGCATGATGAGAATGTGACCCAGGAACAGATTCACAAGGATATTAAAAAATATGTCTTTGATCCGGTTCTGCCCGGGGAGATGGTAGATGAGGACACCAAGATCTTCATCAATCCCACAGGCCGCTTTGTGATCGGGGGACCCCAGGGAGACGCGGGTCTTACGGGCAGGAAGATCATTGTGGATACATATGGCGGGTATGCCCGTCACGGCGGCGGCGCATTCTCCGGCAAGGACTGTACGAAGGTGGACAGAAGCGCCGCCTATGCCGCCCGCTATGTGGCGAAAAACATTGTTGCCGCAGGGCTGGCAGACAAGTGTGAGATTCAGCTTTCCTATGCCATCGGCGTGGCCCAGCCCACATCCATCATGGTGGATACCTTCGGCACGGGCAGGGTCAGCAATGAAAAATTAGTGGCCATCATCCGGGAGAATTTTGACCTGCGTCCCGCAGGCATCATCAGGATGCTTGACCTGCGCAGGCCCATCTATCGTCCTACCGCTGCCTACGGACATTTCGGGCGTGATGATGTATCCCTTCCCTGGGAGGCCGTGGATAAGGCAGAAAGTCTGAAGAAGTACTTGTAAAATCAGGGAAAAGATAGCTGGACGGACAGATACCTGCCATGGCAGTGCTGTGAAAATTGACCGAAAACTCCGGATTGCCAATTCCGGAGTTTTTTCTTGTTTACAAATCCCCTTGTCATGGGGTATATTTAATAAAAAAAGGAGTCTTCGCATGGCATTCGTACATTTGCATGTCCACACGGAATATTCCCTTCTGGACGGTTCCAATAAAATCAAAGAATATGTTTCCCGGGTGAAAGAACTGGGGATGAACAGCGCTGCCATAACGGATCACGGTGCCATGTACGGTGTCATTGATTTTTACCGGGCAGCCAAAAGCGCGGGGATAAAACCCATTATCGGCTGCGAGGTGTATGTGGCGCCAAACTCCCGTTTTGATAAGGAACTGACCGGGGGAGAGGACAGGTATTATCATCTGGTGCTGCTGGCAGAGAACAATACCGGTTACGCCAACCTGATGAAGATTGTCAGCAAAGGTTTCACGGAAGGATATTATTACAAGCCCAGGGTGGACATGGAAGTCCTGAACCGCTATCATGAAGGGCTGATTGCCTTGTCGGCCTGTCTGGCAGGCGAGGTGCAGCGGAATATTGTCAAGGGACTTCCGGAGGAAGCCCGGAAGGCTGCCGGGAAATATGAGGCATGTTTCGGGAAGGGAAATTATTTTCTGGAACTGCAGGATCACGGATACCCGGAGCAGAGAATGGTGAACACGGAACTTCTGAAAATGAGCCGGGAACTGGATATTCCGCTGGTTGCCACTAATGATGTCCACTATACCTATGCGGAAGATGCGGATTCCCATGATATCCTGCTGTGTCTCCAGACGAACAAAAAACTGGCGGACGAGGACCGGATGCGCTATGAGGGAGGCCAGTACTATGTAAAGAGCGAGGAGGAAATGAAGGGGCTCTTTCCCTATGCCTGGGAGGCGCTGGAGAATACCCAGGAGATTGCCGACCGGTGTAATGTGGAGATTTCCTTCGGCGTGACCAAGCTGCCCCGGTATGAGGTGCCGGAAGGATATGATTCCTGGGGATACCTGAATAAATTATGCGACGACGGACTGAAGGAACGCTATGGGGATGGAAACCGGCCGGCGGGGGACACGGGACAGACCCTGCGGGAGAGACTTGACTACGAACTGTCTGTCATACAGAGAATGGGCTATGTGGATTATTTCCTGATCGTGTGGGATTTTATCAATTACGCCAGGGAAAACGGAATTCCGGTAGGGCCGGGCCGGGGCTCCGCCGCGGGCAGCATTGTGGCATACTGCCTGAAGATTACAAATATTGAACCCATCCGGTATCATCTGCTGTTTGAGCGTTTCCTGAATCCGGAGAGGGTTTCCATGCCGGATATTGACGTGGACTTCTGTTATAACCGCAGGCAGGAAGTGATCGACTACGTGGGCCGGAAATACGGGGCCGACAAAGTGGTGCAGATAGTGACTTTTGGTACCCTGGCGGCAAAGGGCGTGATCCGGGATGTGGGCCGGGTCATGGACCTGCCCTACGCCTTTGTGGATTCCATTGCCAGGATGATTCCCGGGGAGCTGAATATTACCATTGCCAAGGCGCTGGAGAAAAATGCCGAGTTTCATAAAGCATATCAGGAAGACGAGAAAGTGCGCCGCCTCATTGATATGTGCAAACGCCTGGAAGGGCTTCCCAGACACAGTTCCATGCATGCGGCCGGAGTGGTAATCTGTCCGGAGGCCGCAGACGAATTTGTGCCTCTGTCCAGGGGAAGCGACGGCTCCATCACCACCCAGTTTACCATGACCACCCTGGAGGAGCTGGGTCTGCTGAAAATGGATTTCCTGGGGCTGAGAACCCTCACCGTGATTCAGGACACGGTGAAGTTTGTGGAGCAGTCCACGGGGAAGAAGATTGACGCGGACAGGCTGGATTTTGATGACGAAAATGTGTATGCCTTTCTGGGGACGGGAAAAACAGACGGGATCTTCCAGCTGGAAAGTGCGGGGATGAAAAATCTGATGAAAGAACTGAAACCCCGGACGCTGGAGGACATTATAGACGGAATCTCCCTGTACCGGCCGGGCCCCATGGACTCCATTCCCAAGTACATCAGGGGCAGGGCTGACCCGGAGCATGTGGAGTACGCATGCCGGCAGCTGGAACCCATACTCAGCCCTACTTACGGCTGCATTATTTATCAGGAGCAGGTGATGCAGATTGTCCGGGACCTGGGCGGGTATACCATGGGCAGGAGTGACCTGGTGCGCCGCGCCATGAGCAAGAAGAAACATTCCGTCATGGAGAAGGAGCGGGCTAATTTCATTTACGGAAATAAAGAAGAGGGTGTGCCGGGCTGTATGGCCAAAGGAATCAGCGAACAGGTGGCAAACGGTCTGTTCGACGACATGATTGACTTTGCGGAGTACGCGTTTAACAAATCCCATGGGGCGGGGTATGCGGTGGTGGCCTACCAGACCGCATATCTGAAATATTATTATCCCGTGGAATTTATGGCGGCCCTTCTGACTTCCGTGATAGACAGTCCCAAGAAGGTATCCGAGTATATCCTGACCTGCCGGAACATGGGAATCACGCTGCTGCCGCCGGACATTAACCAGGGTCAGAGCGGATTTTCCGTCAGCGGGGACAGCATCCGTTACGCGCTGACCGCCATCAAGGGTGTAGGCCGTCCTGCCATTGACAGCATTGTCAGGGAGCGGAGGGAACAGGGGCTTTTTACCAGCCTGAAGGACTTTATCACACGGATTTCCGACAAGGATGTGAACAAGCGTGCCATAGAGAACTTTATCAAGGCAGGGGCGCTGGATGGACTGGGGGGAACCAGAAAACAGTTCATGATGGTGTATGTGCAGATCATGGATCATATTGCAAAAGAGAAAAAGAACAATCTGGCAGGGCAGATTTCCCTGTTTGACATTGCGGACGATTCCCAGAAGGAAGAGTTTGAACTGAAGATGCCGGATGTGGGCGAATATGAAAAGCAGATGCTCCTGGCCCTTGAAAAAGAAGTGCTGGGCATTTATCTGAGCGGGCATCCGCTGGAGGCCGACCAGGAACTGTGGCAGAAATATATTACCGCAACCACCAGTGATTTCGTCCTGGACGAGGAAAGCGGGAAAGTGAGGGTGGCAAACCAGGAGAGAGTGGTCATAGGCGGAATGATTGCGGACAAGACCATCAAGTACACCAGGACAGACCAGGTGATGGCATTTTTAAACCTGGAAGACCTGGTGGGCAATGTGGAGGTGGTGGTGTTTCCCAGGGATTATGAAAAATACAGTGCCCTGCTGACAGAGGAAGCCAGGATCTTCGTGAAGGGACGGGCCAATGTGGAGGAGGAAAAGGACGGCAAGCTGATCTGCGAACAAATTATCAGTTTTGAGGAGGCCGGGCAGGCAAAGGGAAAATATCTGTTCCAGGGCCGGTATGGAAACGGTTATGGGGATAATGGAAAACAAAATAACGTAAATGTCCATAGGGAGAAGCAGCATCAGGGGGGAATTCCCAGGGGGATATGGATTCAGTTTCCCGACACGGACAGTTATCTGGGAAGGGAGAAAGAACTGCTGTCCGCCATTGCGGATTCGGATGGAAATGATGATGTGGTAATCTATATAAGGGATACCAAATCATTTAAACTGCTGCCGCCCAACCGCCGGGTGCATGCGGACGCTTCCCTGCAGCAGATGCTGGGGGGAATGTTTGGAACGGAAAACGTAAAAATCCGTTAAATTTTTGACAGGTCCTATTGAAAACCGTTGCAAAAAGGTATAAAATGGATAAATGAACGAAATCTGCCAAAGATGGCACTGGAAGGGCAGAAGTGAAATGGGAATAGGAGATTGGTGAGATGGCGAATGAAATAAAAACCATTGCAGTTTTGACTAGCGGCGGCGATGCCCCGGGCATGAATGCTGCCATTCGGGCGGTGGTCCGCACTGCTATTTATAGGGGACTGAAGGTAAAAGGAATCAAGAAGGGTTATAATGGCCTGCTGAATGAGGACATTATTGATATGGAACCCCGCAATGTGTCCGATATTATTCAGAGAGGCGGTACCGTTCTGGGTACGGCCAGATGTCTGGAATTCAAGAAACCGGAGTATCAGCAGAAGGCGGCTGATATCTGCAGGGCACACGGAATTGACGGCGTGGTAGTGATCGGCGGGGACGGCTCTTACCGGGGTGCCCAGGCTCTCTCCAGGAACGGAATCAATGCGGTGGGCATTCCGGGAACCATCGACCTGGATATTGCGTGTACGGAATATACCATTGGGTTTGACACTGCGGTAAATACGGCAATGCAGGCCATTGACAAGGTAAAGGACACCTCTTCTTCCCATGAGCGGTGCAGTATTATCGAGGTAATGGGGCGGCATGCGGGCTATATTGCACTTTGGTGCGGTGTGGCCAACGGTGCGGAGGATATTCTGCTTCCGGAGAATTATGATTATGATGAGCAGGAGATCATCAACCATATCATAGGGAGCCGGAAGAAGGGAAAAATTCATCATCTGATTATCAATGCGGAAGGAATCGGACATTCCACCTCCATGGCAAAGCGTATTGAGGCCGCCACGGGAATTGAGACCCGGGCCACCATACTGGGGTACATGCAGAGAGGCGGCAGCCCCACTGCCATGGACCGTTATTATGCCTCCATTATGGGCGCATATGCGGTGGATGTGATGCTGGAAGGAAAGACCAACCGTGTGGTGGCTTACCGGTACGGCGAGTTTACGGATTTCGGCATTGAAGAGGCCCTGATGATGCAGAAGGATATTGACAGATATCAGTATGAAGTGGCAAAAATGCTGGCTATCTGATCAGATTTTGGAAGGTGTGGCGGCTGTCCGGCAGGGAATGGCCGCCTTTTTTGTGCACACGGGTGCAAAAGGAAAATAGTTGCTGACGCAACAAGCACCCGGCGCGGCAAGTAGAGGAGAAGAGCATTCCCCTACTTGATTGAACACGGGTGCATAAGGAAAATAGTTGCTGACGCAACATGCACCCCTTCCTGCGATTGCACAGAGACATCAGGAAGGGGGAGGCGGAAGGAGCGGATATGATAACCAGCAGTTCAAACCAGAGGGTGAAGCAGATCATACAGTGGCAGACAAAAGCCAGGGAAAGGCGCAGTGGAGGCATTTTTCTGACGGAGGGGTTTAAATTGTACGAGGAAGTGCCGGCAGAATGGGTGCAGGAGGTCTATGTCACGGAAGACGCACTGGAAAAGGCAGGAACAGATTCTGCCCTCCGTGATAAACTGGATAAAACCGGCTGGGAGCCGGTCTCTCCGGAGGTGTTTGGAAAGATGTCCGACACCCGGACGCCCCAGGGGATTCTGTGCGTGGTAAAGCGTCCGGAATACTGCCTGGAACAGATGCTCTCTTCTTCCGGGCCTTTGCTCCTGGTTTTGGAGAATCTGCAGGATCCGGGAAATGTGGGAACCATCTTAAGGACAGGAGAGGGGGCCGGGGTCACGGGGGTCATTCTCAGCGAAGGGACAGTGGACGTGTATAATCCCAAGACCATAAGGGCAACCATGGGGTCTGTTTTCAGGGTTCCCCATGTCTATGAAAAAGATCTGGTCAAAACGGTGGGGACACTGCGGGAAAATGGCATCAGGACATATGCGGCACATCTGGAAGGAGAGAAATATTATGACAGCTTTTCATTCCGGGCGGGTACGGCATTCCTGATCGGAAACGAGGGAATGGGTTTAAGCAGGGAACTGGCAGAGACGGCGGATGAGTATCTGAAGATTCCCATGGAAGGAAAGGTGGAATCCCTGAATGCGGCGGTCACGGCATCGCTTCTTGCGTATGAGGCGCACAGACAGCGGCGAAGCAGCTTGTAGCCACAAATCTAAAGACAGTTTTATTTCAGAATTTTCTATTGCGCAACGAGTATTGGGGACTTACATTAGATTTATGGCAATCACACAACAGAGAGGAGAATGGAAATATGAGAGAGGAAGAAAAAATCAAGGCCGGAATCTTATTCAGTCCCGCAGATCCTGAGTTAAAGGCAATCAAGCTGAAAACTCACAATCTGAATGTGGACTATAACAATACCTATGAGCAAGAGGAAGAAAAACGGGCGGGAATCCTTTCTCAAATTATCGGCGAATTCGGAGAAGGCGGGCGTATCCAGGGCCCCATCGCCTTTCACTATGGTAAACACACAAAAATCGGCAGAAATTTTTTCGGAAATTTCAACCTGACAATCCAGGATGATGCAGAGGTTACCATAGGGGATAACTGCAATTTTGGCCCGAATGTGACGATTGTGACGCCGGTCCATCCCATGCTCGCCAAGGAGCGGCGGGAAATGCTGACAGCGAACGGGGAGAAAAAATCCTTGTGTTATGCCAGGCCCGTACATATCGGCAATGACTGCTGGCTCGGCGCTTCTGTGACAGTCTGTCCCGGTGTGACGATTGGGGACAACTGTGTCATCGGCGCAGGCAGCGTGGTCACAAGGGATATTCCCGCAGGCAGCTTTGCCGCAGGTGTTCCGTGCAGAGTGATACGGAAGCTTACCGAGGCGGACAGCATGCGGCATCGGCCGCATATCCTGGCGGATAATTCTGTCATAGAATGAAGGGGGGGGCAAAACGCCCCCTTCGGTTATTCCTGCTGTGCCCTGTCCTGATTTCCGAAGCAGTCAAGGTTCAATCCCTCTCCGATACATGAAATTATATCGTGGTGATTAAATCCAATCAGCCATTGATATTTTTTGGAAACAATATAATAATCTGACCAGCCATTGTCTAAAAAGGCAGTATGGTTCAGCAGATCAAGGGCTTTTATCAATTCGGGCATATAGCTTTCAAATATCCAGAATTCTTCTCCTCCATGCCAGTCCCTGCCACCCTTGTCAATGAGAAAATAGACCATTTTATTTTCTTCTTTTATGATTTGAGGCAGCAGATAAAACCAGGTTGAAGAATCAACCACATAGCATCCGAGAAGCTCTTTCATGCTTTTGGGACTATAGCCACTGGTATTTGCCCAATGCAGACCATTTTTCCATATTTTGGTCTTATCCGCATATTTTTCTGCAATCTTCTGATATATATTTTCCCACTGATTTCCTCTGACTTTACGAAAGCGTTCTCCTGATATGCCGCATTGTGTTACCACTTCCTGTTCCAATCGAAATATGCCGCTTTTTTTATCTGATTTCATAATTCCCCCGATACTTCATAGGTAACCTTCCATTTTCACTATCTTACTGCCAATAAGCCTGATTATACCACTCTTATCCCCAATTTGCCACAAAAATACAGGGCATAGCAGCCACCTTTCCCATATTTCTTACCACTCCAGCCTGCTCTCTATCTGCTGTTTTTGCTCTCTCCAATTGCACTAAATATAGTCAACGTCACTGCTTCACTGTATACATGATACTGCGGGTATGGTTTCCCTGAAGAAATCATCTCACGAAAGATAATATCGACACCCTGTCCCGTCCTTTGCACATATTTAAGCCTTTGTAATATCTCCGCAATTAATTTGTTTCCTGTCGTAAACGAGTGTGCGATTATATTTTTTCATTCACTTCCTCCGGAAATGCACCCGGATTTTCAATCACAATTCTATCAGAATAATGCTTTACATATACTGCTCCCAAATTCAGATAATCTCTATGTGATAACGCATTCAAAAGCGCCTCCTGAAATACCTTTTCTAAAAAATCCTCGACTTCCAATCGAAGCAGCCCTACCTGTACATTTACAATTTTATTCGCATTTGTATCATCTCCGCTAAACGGTCAATCACAGATATGATTGGCTGTTTTAAATCCAATCGGGAATCATACTCGTCCATATTGTCCGCTTTCCATAATTTTCTGCGCATCATATCTGTTACAACCCGTCACTGTTCCATCATCTTCGACACCCATATAACCCGTACCGCCTTTAAGCATTGGCAAAAGCAGCAGACTCATCTACTGCTCAAGAAATACGTTCCCGCATATCCTTAACGTGTATCCATGTTTTAAATTCAACGGTTAAATTCTCACCTTTTGAAAGAACCTGCTCAAACTCGGTTATGACCAAATATATGCCCTCCTGTCATTTCATTTTATTATTACGAAATATTTGATATGCCAGGAAATTATTTTATACACCCGTCGCACTTTTTTTCACAGTTCATCATCTGATATCTTTCATTATTTCTAACAACCCCAACATAGTCTATTCCTTTTCTTTTGCATATATCAATGACTTCT
>OFFJ01000302.1_pt1 | contig 41252 bp, 22 predicted proteins | sample 1521261 | NCBI WGS metagenome assembly OFFJ01 (sample SAMEA3504122, study PRJEB24116) | mouse gut metagenome | biome: mouse gut; feature: mouse-associated habitat; material: faeces | place: Denmark | collected 2011 | reverse complement strand
CTCCGCCCTTGCCCGCCACCCGGCCCTGTCTGCAAAATCCTGTATCGCACGGCGTCCAGCTTCATAAGCATAAAGTTTGCTTTGGGGATTTTCCGCTGTGGATCCGGTATGGCATCTCCAGTGATAGAGTACCCTGGGGATGTGTACAATCTGTTTCTCTCCTTCCGGCCAGGCAGGCGCTTCTCCCCACCACTCCGCAGCCCCGGTTTCCGCATCGTGCTTCATTGCTGTACCTGTTTCCGTGCCTGCTTCCGGCTTCGCCGCCAACACCAATTCCGCCACCGCCCGAAGCACCAGATCATAGTCCTGCGCTCCTTCGAATTCCTGACGGAATTTCAGTCTCTGTATCAATTCCCTCTCCATCACAAGAAAGTGGCAGATATAATTATTGCTCAGCAGCAGATCCAGATTAAAATCTTCCTTATAATTCGGTTCATAATACTCCGTTTTGTCGCCGTTGCATTTATCTTCGTCCGAATAGAGCATTCTCGGCATACATCCCCGCTGCCGTCCCTCCTCGATGGCCGCTGCCATTTCATACAGGGCATTCTCCGTCAACACGTCGTCATGGTCCAGCAATCCCACATATTCTCCGGCGACATAGGAAAGCGCCTGATTGGTATTCCCGGCAATCCCGGCGTTCTGTGGCAGGCGGATATACCGAATCCGTGTGTCTGGATACTCCCGGCCATCCCCCTCTGAATCATGATTACAGCCGGGAACGCTTTCAGAAACCTGTTCATCCAAACTGCAATTGCAGACAGCTCCGCCGGCAGAAACAGTTCCTTTCGTTTCAGACACCGACAGTTCCAGACGCCGCACCACTTGCTCCACACTGTCATCCTCCGATGCATCCGCCAGGATCAGCTCCCATCCGGGATAGGTCTGACTACGCAGTGATTCGATCAGTTCCTTCAGATATTCCGGCTTTGTCCGGTATGCAGGCACAAGGATGCTGAACTTAACCGAAAAGCCCTTTTTTTCCCACTGCATGCGCTGATTCTCCAGTTCTGACTCCGAAGGCGGCGTCCAGAGATAAGGCGGCTGCCTTTTTTCGTCCAGCCGCTCCCTGACCGCATGCCAGGTTCTCTTCAAACCGTTTCTTTTTAAGTAATATACCGTTTTTTTAAGGTTTGCCCCGTTAATTCTGCCCAATGGTACCTCCCTGTTTCCAGCCCATCTCCTCCAACGACTTCATAACACTCTCCGGTACATCGGAGAGTGCTCCCTGAGAGATTCGTTCGACGCAATCCTGCACTTTGAGAAAAGTTCCGAAGAGTCACAGCTTTTTAAACATCCTGTGTGAAAGATTCCCTGCCCACATCACTACGGGCAGGGAATCTTTTTCTCGTCTTTACAGCACAGCCTTCAAATCCTCCGTCAGCTGCGTAAGCTTAGCCCGGGCATCCTCAAGGCTTGTACCCTTCACGCCCATATAGAACTTAATCTTCGGCTCTGTTCCGGAAGGACGCGCACAGCACCATGCATCATCCGGCAGTTCGAAATAAAGCACATTAGATTTCGGCAGGCCGGTTTTCCCTTCCTCTCCGGTAGCCATATCCAAAATACGGTCTGTCTCATAATCTCTGAACTTCAGTACCTGATGCTCACCGAATGCCTTAGGCGGATTCTGACGAAGCTTATCCATAATCTCCGCAATCTGTCTGGATCCGTCGATGCCCTTCAGGGTGATGGTATACTGGGACTCCTTGTAATAGCCGTATTTCTCATAGGTATCCAGCATCATATCCCACAGGGTCTTGCCGTGCTTCTTGCAGTAAGCCGCCACTTCGCAGAGACACATAACCGCCACGATGGCATCCTTGTCCCTGGCATGGGTTCCTGCCAGGCAGCCGTAGCTTTCCTCCAAGCCGAATACATAATTGTTGCTGCCATTGCGCTCGAAAAGCTTAATCTGCTCGCCGATGAACTTGAAGCCTGTCAGCACTTCAATCAGCTTCACACCGTAATTCTGCGTAATGGGCCTGGTCATATTGGTAGTAACAATGGTCGTCACAAGCGCCGGATTCTCAGGCATGGTGTTGACGGCGGTTCTCTCTCTCAAAATATACTCCGCAATCAGCATGCCGGACATATTGCCCGTAAAGGATACATACTCCCCTGTCTTGGAGTCCTTGGCGTACACACCGAGTCTGTCCGCATCCGGGTCGGTTGCCAGTACGATATCCGCATCCTTCTCCTTCGCCAGGCGCAGTGCATAGGTAAATGCCTTGGGATCCTCGGGATTGGGATAATCCAATGTGGTAAAGTTGGGATCCGGATTCTCCTGCTCGGGTACCACATACACATGCTTGAAGCCCAGCTCGGACAGGATACGCCTTGCGGGAACATTTCCGGTGCCGCACAGCGGTGTGTATACAATCTTGATATCGTCAGCCACTTCGGCGATTATCTCGGGATGGATGATCTGCTTCTTCAGTTCCGCCATATAGGCGTCGTCGATCTCTTTGCCGATAACCCGGTAAAGCCCCTTCTCCTGCGCCTCGGCCTTATCCATGGTCTTCACGGTGTGATAATCCCTGATAGCCTGTACTTCCTCGATAATCTGCTTATCATAGGGCGCCGTCACCTGTGCGCCGTCCTCCCAGTATACCTTGTAGCCGTTGTATTCAGGCGGATTGTGGCTCGCCGTTACCACGATGCCCGCGGTACACCCCAGCGTGCGAAGGGCGAAGGAAAGCTCCGGCGTGGGACGAAGCGCATCGAACACATATGCCTTGATGCCGTTGGCAGCCAGGCACAATGCAGCTACATCCGCAAACTCGGGAGACATCCTCCTGGAATCATAGGCGATGGCAACGCCCTTATCCTGCGTCCCGTTCTTCAGGATAAAATTGGCAAGCCCCTGGGTGGCTTTGCGGACCGTGTATATATTCATGCGGTTGGTGCCGGCGCCGATAACCCCCCTCAGGCCTCCGGTACCGAACTCCAGCTCCTTGTAAAACCGTTCCTCAATCTCCCCCTTGTCGTCCTTGATGGCCAGAAGCTCATCCTTGGTAGCCTGGTCAAAGTAATCATCCTCCAGCCAGAAATTAAACTCGTCCATAAAACTCATTTCGCTTCTCCTCTTTTCTGCGCGGTTCTTAATTTGAAAAGCATTTTTCCATACCCCATTCCGCACCCATATTCCGCGCTGCCACGGATGCGCTGCTTTTCCTTATTCTACCATATCCTGTCCGGGATTACCAGACAAAAGAATCTTAAAACCGCAGACTTTTACGCCTCTCCCTCTTCCCTGTGCTTCAGCCATCTGCCCATCATGGCAATCAGCACCGGCACATCCAGCGGCTTCGTCATATGCTCGTTCATACCGGCCTCCCTGCTGGCTGCGATATCCTCCGCATAAGAGTTTGCCGACAGGGCAATGATAGGAACGGACAGCGCATCCGCCCTGGGAAGCTTGCGGATGGCACGGGTAGCCTCGTAGCCGTTCATAACCGGCATCTGAATATCCATGAAAATCAGGTCAAAATACCCTTCCGCCATCTCCCCGAAACGCCTCAGCCCTTCTTTTCCGTCGGACGCACATTCCACTGCGGCTCCGGTGGCGCCGATAAGTTCCATGGCAATCTCCTGGTTTATTACATTATCCTCCACCAGAAGCACTCTGTTGCCCCGGAACGCCCCGTCGGAGAAAGCTTCCTCCTCCCGTGCGGCGTCTCCCGCCGATTCCCCGTCATCCTGCAGCTTCAGAAAAAGAGTGACCGTCACCCTGGTACCTTTCCCCAGGGTGCTTTCCACATCAATGCTCCCGCCCATCATACGCACGATATTCTGGGCGATGGTCATCCCCAGGCCGGTACCTTCCACCCGGCTGATACGGGAATCCTCCTCCCGGCTGAAGGGTTCGAAGATGCGTGGGATAAACTCTTCCTTCATGCCTATACCGTTGTCTTCAAATATGAAATCATAGGAGCAGCACCCGTACCTCCTGGTTTCCCGCTCTATGACGGATAATTCCAGCGAACCGCCGGAAGGCGTAAATTTCACGGAGTTTCCCAATACATTCAGGAATACCTGCCGCAGCCGCCCCCAGTCCCCGATGACGTCTTCATGTATAAGCTGCATGGGGTGTACCTTCAGTTCCAGACCGTTCTGGGCTACCTCAGGCCGAATGGACTCCGTCACATCCTTTACCAGAGCCGACAGTCTGAACGTATCCGCCACCAAATCCACGTTTCCGGACTCTATCTCGTTCATGTCCAGAATCTCGTTCACCAGGGACAGCAGGTTTGTACTGGAGGAACGGATCTTCCCCAGACAATCCTCCACTCTATGCCTGTCTTCCATATGCTCAGCCGCAATCTGCGTCATGCCGATGATACCGTTCATGGGCGTCCTGATATCATGACTCATGCGGGAGAGAAACTCGCTCTTGGAAGCATTGGCCTGGTTTGCGGCCTCGCAGGCGGCCTGCAGCGCCCGCTGCTCCCGCATCTCCTTCCGCTTGCTCTCCGTCACATCCTGGGCCACATACACGATATCCTTGGCCCTGCCCTCCGCATCGGCCTGTGCCATTACGGCAGGGGCGCGAATCCAGCCGAAATCCTCCCCGTCTGTACTCTCGGGCCGCTTTCTGTACGCAAAAGTCACAAAAGGCTGTTCGGGTCCAAGCACCTGGGTCAGATTACGGGCGCTCATGGTGTAGAGATAATCCGCCCTGTCCTCCGGATGTACGAAAGTCTCCGCATACGTGCGCAGCGCCGTATTGTACTCTGTCTGCTCTCCCAGTACCTTCTCCACCTCGCCCAGTTGGTTCACGCTGCGGAACAGATTCCGTTCCAGATCCCCGTAATAGGTGGCAAAAAACATGCTGCTGAGACTGCCGATGATACTTGCCTGCTCCTGGGCCTTCTTCCTGCGCTTCTCCTCCTGATACTTCTCTTTGGTGACATCCCTGCCCAGGATATTCACCAGCACCTGGTCGCCTCTCCGGATATAAGTCACATGCTGCTCCAGCCACTGCACCGGGCTTCCGTTCAGGCGGTACTGACAGATTTCTTCCCTGTAATCCCGCGTCTTCTCCGCCTGCTCCCGCAGATGAGAAGGCTCCATCACCTTCCGGAAATTGTCCATGTCCTCTTCACGGATGGAGGACTCCAGCGCCCGGTAAAAATACTGTGTATAGCTTCCCGTACCCACATTGGTTTTAGCGCTCTCATTGAGCCAGAAACGCTCACACTGGTCGCTTTCCAGATGTACCGTGGTCATAACGCCGAATCGGGATTTCAGAATGGCCGCCATCTGCATATCCCGCTGGGACAGTATCTTCTCCTGGCGCACACGTTCATCCACATCCTGAAGCGCCAGAACCGCATGCCCTTTCGTTCCCTGATTCCTGCCGAAATAGGCAATCACGGCCACATAACGGCAGCCCTCGCCGTTTCGCCACTGGCAGAGCATATCCATTTTCTGCAGCCCCGTATCCCTGGCATGGCGCAGCCCCTCCAGGGAGAATTTCCTGGCAAACCGCTCCTGATTATCACGGTCTATATGTTCCCTTATCCTTGAATTCAGCACCACATCCCACATGAGCGTCTGAGAATGCCATCCCGCCTGGCTGTACCCGTCCTCCCGGATCAGGTTCACTTTCCCGTCATTCAAATCTATGGAGTATACGCCGAAGTTCTGTTCTCCCAATGTGCGGGTAACCTCCTGAAGCCGCACGCTGGCCTCGTCCAGTTCCAGGCTCTCCTTCAGCATATCCTGGACATCCTTCATATAAAGCAGCACAATCTGTTCCTGCTCCGTATACGCGGAGTCCGGCACCACCTCCATCAGGTTCCAGCGAAACCCGTTGGGAGAACGGCGCCTGTAACTGCAGAACAGCATTTTCCGCCCCGTGCGCAGAATGCTTTTGAGGTACTCCAAATGTGTAAAGCTTAAGAACCGGTCCCTGTCGTCCGGGTGCAGAATCCCGTTCTCCTTAAACTGCTTCAGCCATTCGGAAAAAGTGGCCGCCTCGTTGTCGGCAGCCCAATCCTCGGCCGCAGGCTTCACGATATCGTAAGTATTTTTCGTCAGGTTTACCCGCAGAATCTTGCGGTAAATGGAACTGACCTCGTCCTTGTGGGGAGCCACGGTGATCACAAACGCAGGAATTTCGTCGCTCCACACAATCCGCTTCGCCGAAATATCCATCGCCCTGCCACCGGGTCCCTCACAGCTGACCGTGCGTATCTCCGCCTTATCCCCAATGGTGCGCAGAGGACAGTTGGCGCAGGAATAAGCCCACATTTTATCACAGGCCATACCCTTCCGCACCTTGGGCAGCAACTGCCTGATCCGGCTGTTGAAATACAGAATTTCATGATTATCTTCCCGGACGACGTAAATTCCCGCCGCCGGTATGGAATCCAAAATCTTCTCGTAATCTCTGCTATCCATGTAAGTTCTCCCCGGAAACCGCCTTGCTAATTCCCTGCTTCCGCTTCTAAAATAATCTGTTCTTATTCTACCATGGAATCACTCAATAATCAAGTTCGGCGGTAAAGCGGGAAAATTTTTATACCTTAAGAGAGAAATCGCTTCTGTCCAAAGAAAAATTGGGATTGAAATAGGGATCCCCTTCCTCCAGGACCGCTTTCCACTTCTCCCTGAATGCTTCGGACTCCCGGTTATAGCGTTGGGCGCGCTCCCCGTCCGTATCCGGTCCCCTGGATGCCGACTCGTAATGGAACAGCTCGGCAAAGGGCGTAAAGACATTCAGCAGCCCCCTCTCCCGCAGCTTCAGGCAGAAATCCACATCATTCAGCGAAACCGCAAATTCCTTGTCCAGCCCTCCCACCGCTTCATACAGGCTCTTCTTCACCATCAGGCATGCCCCCGTCACCGCGCTCACATCCTGGGCATAACACAGGCGTCCCATGTAGCCCAGGTTCTGGCGATGCTGTTTATAGTGAACATGTCCCGCGGTCCTGTGTGCCCCCAGGCCCACCACCACGCCCGCGTGCTGAATCGTCTTGTCTCCATAGTAAAGCTTTGCCCCCACCGCGCCCACGTCCTGCCTCTGGGCATACATCAGCAGCTCTTCCATCCAGTTCACGGTGATGACTTCCGTGTCGTTGTTCAGCAGAAGCACATATTCCCCGGCGGCATACTTGACCCCCAGATTGTTCACTGCGGAATAATTGAACATGCCCTTATAAGTCACGATGCATATTTTCCCGTCTTCGCTGCGCAGAATTCCGCCGTCTGACGTCGGTTTTGCCTCCGTGCTCTGGTCTTCTGCACCTGCAGATCCGGCCCCAGCCTTGCTCTGGGACTCTCCCCGGAGGCTTTCCCCCCGGGCGCTTTTGTCCGCCGCTTTGCTCTTAGCTTCTTTGTGCCTTTCCGCCCCGGCAGATCCTTCCTCTGTCTGCGGAGTGTACTCATATCCCAAGAGCTCTCCGTAATACTTCCGTATATCTTCCCCGGTGCTGTTATTTTCTACCACGATAATTTCGTAATTATCATAGGTAGATTTCTGCCTGACGGAGTCTATGCACCGCCGCAGATCCTCCACATGATCCTTGTTGGGTATAATGACGGAAATCTTCGGTGTGCCCATGATCTGGTAGCGAATCCGGAAAATAGTCTCGAAGGCCCTTGTGCTCTCGATCTTGAAATGCTCATATCCATGCCCCCGCAGATGCTCCGCCACCGCCCCCTTGGCCGCCGCTATGGCGTAGGGCTTGGCCCCGATGCCGGAGGCCACGCTGCCCGAATGGCTCCTCCAATAATACATCAGTCTGGGCACATGGACGATTTTTTCCGCCCGGTCCGTGAGCCGAAGAATCATGTCGTGATCCTGACTGCCGTCGAATTTGGGCCGAAACAGCTGGTCTCCCTCCAGAAGCCTTCTGGCAAACACGCTGAAATGGCAGATATAGTTGTTGGCCCTGAGATTGTCCGGCGCATAATCGGGCTTGAAGTGCATGGTAAGCATATGATTGATATCGTTCCCCTTAAAGGTGGTCTCATCACAGTAGAGGTAGTCCGCCCCCTGCTCGTTGATGGCCTTCACATACTCATACAGCACGCTGGGATGCAGCACATCGTCCTGATCCAGAAGGCCCACATACTCCCCCGTAGCCATCTGCAGGCAGGCATTGGTGTTGCCGGCAATACCCCCGTTTTTCTCCAGCTGCTTATAGACAATCCTGCCCTCCGCCTTCGCCTCATACTCCCTGCAGATCTCCTTTATATAGGCGTGGGCTTCGTCGGAGCCGTCCGCAAGGCAAAGCTCCCAGTTCCCATAGGTCTGATTCATGACGGACTCAAGCATCTGCACCTGAAAGTCCCTGTCATTGTTCCACAAGGGCACCAGAATGCTGATCTTCACCATCCGGCGAAACACCGTCTCCCGCTCCTTCTTGGCCTGCTCCGGCCCGGGAAAGCTCAATGTGCCGAACTGCTTCATGGCCTCCCTCTCGCGCTTTTTATACCCCAGCTTGGACACCACTCCTCTGGGGCCGCCGCAGTTTTTCAGCCTGTCCTTCTGCCGGATCGCCCAATGCACCGCGTCCCTTGCCGGCCTGCTGGCCTTCCAGAGGGGATTTTTTTTGATGCGGTTCAGTTTCCACTCCAGCTCCTCGCATTTCGACTCCAGATCCGCCACCCGTGCCGCCAGATCGGCGCACTTCAAATGCTCCTGCTCATATGCCTTCTCGTAATCCATCCTCTGCAACCCTCCTGCAGCCTTTTCCATTCTCATATATCCGCCGAAATCCCTCTTCCTTTGCACCTGCCGGAATCTAAACACATACCAGGCAAACCACAGACGCCCCGGCCTCTTTCCGAATCCTTCCCGAACCCTTTTACAGCTCTACATACCGGTTGCTCCAGTTTGCCAGTCTAAGCCCCGTCACCCGATTCCGAACCGCCATCCCAAGCCGGTATCTTCCTCCGGGAACCGCATCCTGCCCTATTTCCACATCAAAGCCTCCCAGCGCCACATGGATCTGATCGGCCATATTTTTCTCCAGATCGGGCCGGTACTGCCCCCCAAGCTTCAGGGCATACACTGTCCGGGGACCAGCCTGAGAGGGCTTTGTCCCTATAGAATCTTCAGCCCCTGTTTCCCCTCTGGCTCCGGCCAGCAGCAGCTCCCTGCTGTAGCACGCATTGTCGTCACCCAGCACCACGCCGTAGCCCAGAATACGTCTTCCCCGGCAGTCCTCCACCCGAACCATCAGGCAATCGTCACGCCGGTATTTCTCTAACGACAGATCGCCCGCCTTCTCCGAAGCCTTCCCTTCCGAGACCTTCTTCTGCGAAATCAGCTTTTCCGAAACCTTCTGGACTCTGTTTGCAGCCGTCAAAAAAGCAGGCCGTATGCCTGTGTCCAGCCCCTCATGGTTCAGATATCGGGAATAATAGGGATCCTTCCCCTCCAGCGCGGGATGCCTTTCATAGAGAACCTCCCTCTCACCCAAAAGCCTCTCCAGCTTCTCCGGGGAGTCGTCCCCGCCCCGGCTCAAGGATTCATGATGATAGCCATAGCTGTCATTGACGCATACATTATGATAGCCCAGCTCGTACAGCCGAAAGCAGAAATCCACATCATTGAAGGCCACTCTCAGCTCTTCTGCCATTCCTCCGGCCTCCAGATATTTCTTCCGCTCCACCATAAGACAGGCCGCCGTCACTGCCAGCACATTGCGCCGCATCCGGTTCGCCCCATAATAATACTCTCTGTCATCCTCCAGAAACTGCAGCTTATGCACCGGTCCCATGGGAAGATTCGTAACCCCCGCATGCTGGATGCGGCAGGAATCCGGATAGTACAGTTTCAGGCCCACGGCCCCCGTATGGGCCCTATGGGCAAACGCCGCCAGACGCTGTATGCACCCCGGCCGGCAAAGCTCCACATCATCATTCAAAAAAAGCAAAAGGCTTCCCTTTGCCTGCGCCGCCCCCAGATTGCACATCCTGGAAAAATGAAACTCCTCAGGCCGGTACAGATAAAGCGCCCTGCCGCAGGAAGCCTCCGCTTCCCTCAAAAACCCCTGAATTCTTCTGCGGTTCTCTTCACTGCTGCCATTGTCCACCACAATGATCTCCAGCCCCGGCACTTCCTGCGCAATACAGCTCCTGACACAGTTTTCCAGAACATCCGGCTGATCCTTGGATGGTATCACTACGGAGATGCATATATGATCAGAATCCAGTCTGCACCGGAAGCCCTCCAGAAGCGCCTCCTCCTGCTTCTCCAAAAAATCCGATTTCTGCAGAAAGAATCTCTGGGCATCTTCACTCTCACAATGGAACAAAATCCGGGGGATATGCGCCACGGCACCGGAGCCCTTTTCAAACCCCCCCGCCAAACGGACACAGGAATGCATCCATTTCTCATAGTGCTGCCAATTCCCCACCTTATAAAAAAGGGCCTCCTGCAGCGGATCCTGAGGAAATCCTCCCAGACAATAAACGTTGTCCCACGACCTGCATAGCTCCAGAAAACTTGGAGGCTGCCAGTTTCCATCCCCCTCTGTCTCCGCATTGCCTTTTCCGAAAGCTTCCGGACAGTGCTGCCTTTCCGGTTCCCGAACGCCCCGCAGAAACAGTTCCCGTCGCAGAATCACCACGCTTCCGAAATAAAAACAGCTCTCCAGCAAATCCGGGGACCAGTCCGGCTTGAACCAGGGAAGGCTCCTCTCCTTAAGAGTCCTCTCCTTAGGATTTTCCTCCTCAGGATTTCCCCGCCTCAGATTATCCCCCCTATCCCAGACATCTTCGTCACCGTACAGTACCATCGCCTCCGGGTGCCGCGCCAGATAGGCCTTTACACAAGAAAGCATGTCCGCCGAAAAAAAACCTTTGCTGCCACAGATCACCACGAATTCATCAGACTTAGGCGGCGCTTCCCCCATCTCATCCCCCGCCTGATTCTGCACTCTTCGGGTCTCCAAATCGATAGGTTCCGGCGCAGACCGGGCCTCTATGGCCTGCACCCATTGTCCGTATGTGGTTCTTCTGCTTCTCAGAAGCCTTTCATACCGCTTGTCCTCTCTTTTTGTCAGCTGCCGCTTCACAAAGCCCTTCACATTCACCATGCCGCTCCTTCGTGCAATTCGTGGACGGTCTGCCCAAAGATCAGAACCGCCGCTTTTCCTTGCCCTCCGCCAGATCCTTTGCCATGGCGGGAGACAGCCTCACGATGTCCATCCTCACTCTCAGAGTGTCCTTTTCTCCGAGCTTTAAATTCTCCGGCGTTCGCCCACGTCCCTCCGGCGTTCGCCCAAGCCCTGCCAGCCATATGCTGATATTAGGGTCATCCGTTGCAAATACGATGCTGGGACAATATTCCATCCCCTTCTCGCCGGAGCGCAGAATACGTCCGTTGGCAGCAAGAATCTTTCTTTTCTCCAGCGGCACTGCGGTTCCGTTGAGGGTCATCTCCATGATCTTCACCACACAGTGGAACATACCGGGATCGATCCGAAGCCTCTCCACATCGCTGCCCACCTGCAGCTCCAGATCGATGCGGTTCTCCCCCTCATAGGCGTCCTTCACAAAATAGGAATTCTCCTCCCGGAAGCCATCCCCTCTATCCTCATATATCTGAACCCGGTTCACCTGCCCGGAATCCTGATATTTGTCGATCCATTTCTGGGGAACCATAACCCTGCCGCCGATTTTTTCCCTCAGGGACGCCATAGCGGACTTCCCCCCGGTCACAAAGCTCTGGAAATCCCTCTCCTGTTCCCGGAAGCTCTCAGCCTCCTCCTGTGTGACGGAAAGCTCCTTACACACCCGGTTCAGGTCCAGCCTGCTTCTTTTGCCGTCCTCCAGCAGATAGCAGTGAACAGCCCGAAAGGCCAGCTCCTTCGTGTCCATTGGCTTTCCAAAAGTCCACTCATAATCAATCAGCGTCCACTTCTCCTCCGGCGGCTTCCCCTCCTCATCTCCGGGAATCTGCTCCACCAATATATTTGAGAAGATCAAATCGAAGTCCGCTGCCGGATACTCGCTGTGGTAGCCCACCCGCTCCACATATCTGCGAAAATATCCGTAAAAACCATCCAGATCGTTCCTCTCCAGACAACCGTCCATCAGCTCCGAGAGAGGGACTCCCTGTACGAAGGGAAACTCTGCCAAAATCCCGTCTTCATCCTCCGCCAGACTGCAGTCATTGATCTCCAGACCGCTGCCCTCATACCTCTCCTTCAGACTCTCGCAGGCCGCTGCCATTCCCCGGATATGCTCCTGCGCAGCCTCCCCCATAGGATACTTCCTGACCACCGCCCCGCCCCGATAGCTCATGAATCGAGAGCCCGCGCCGAATCGGCTTCTGGCGATCTCCGTCCGGATGGCGTATTCCGGAAGCCTATCATTGGAATATTTCACATATTTGACATCGAAGTCCCTGCCAATGACCGCCAAATAGGAATTTGAGAACAAGGGGAAAAGCCCCTCCTCACCCATTCCGTCAAAGGCACTCTTCTCATCGAACAGAAGCATCCTGTCTCTGTCAAAGTTGCGCAGATTGTTGGAGAGCTCCCCCTTTCCGGGCAAATATTCATCGCTGTAGAGCATAGTCATGAACTTATAGTCCGGATAGGGATAGTAGAAATGATATTCCTCCACGCCGCAGCTGCGGAAAATACGCTCCAAACCGTTTCTGCCGAAGGTGCGCACCTGCCCTCCCGCCCCATAATTCTCGATGCCGGAGAAGTAAGTTCCCAGATGGTCCTCCTTGCAGCCTGCAAAATATTTCAGGCCGTATTTGTTCTCTATGGCAATGACAAGCCTGCCGCCTGCCGCCAAATGGGGTAGAAGCTGCTTCAAAAAGGTCTCATAGGGCTCGCTGCCCCCCACGTAACCCTGCGCGTACTCAAAGACTCCTATGAGAAAGATAAAATCAAAATCCTTGGGAAGATCCGGCTCTATGTCCTTAAAGTTTCCCACATGGATGGTTATATTATCCTGATTTCTGTGTCTATAAGCGTTGATCTGGCTGCGCTTTTTTGACAGCTCCACGCAGGTCACGGACTGGGCCTTTCTGGACAGAGCGCCTGTCAGCGCGCCGCAGCCGCTGCCCACCTCCAGCACCTTCGCCCTTCTGTGCCCATCCTCCCCGGCCCTCTTCCCTCCTATGCTCAAGGGTATCCAATCTATAATATTCTCCCGAAGGGGAGACAGATGGTACAGAATGGGCCAGCTCCCACTCTCCTCGATGACACTCTGATATTCCGAAGCCTGCCTTCGCCTCACGATATCCAGAAGCTCGTCCTCCACCGCGCCGTCGCAGTACAGATCTCTCCCCGGATATCTGCTATAGTCAAGCCTGACCTTCCCGATTGTTTCCACTGCTTCTCCCATATACACACCCCCGGCCCGCCTCCGGCGGACATTGAAGCGCCGCCCATCCTGCGGCATATCCTCCCCCTTGCGCTGCGTCATTCCTCCCACGCTGCGTCATTCCTTCCACGCTGCGTCATTCCTTCCACGCTGCGTCATTCCTTCCACGCTGCGTCCGTCACTTCCACCACAGAATCCATGTCATAGTATCCTACTGTGTTTTTGTCGGAGACCACGGTAATGTCCAATGCATCATAAAGCCTATGATACACCTCAAAAGCATCTCCATTGTATCCTGTGACCCCCAGCGACAGCAGATAATCGCCCCCCTGCAGGCTCATCTTCTGAGAAAAGGCAATGTCCTTTACCTGCCCCGGCTCTCCGCTCTCCAGAAAAGCCTTTTCGATCATGGAATTGGTTCCCGTAATCTCCGTTCCCTGCACATTCTTGACGGAAAAGGCAAAGATCGGCCCCGGCACATGCTCATGGAATCTCACCCGCATATGGATGGTGAACCTGCTCTCCTTCAGCACAGCCACCGTGCGCACCCCTCTGTCATCCGTGACATAATATTCCACAATCTCGGCCTGCTTGGTTCCATACTCCAGCACATGGGGATTGACGCCCACCGCCACACCTTCGCCGGAAGCCTCCTCCCCGGCCGGAGAACCTTTTTCCGCCGGGGAAACCTTGTCCACAGTCTGATCCCGGCCCTGTCCCGCCGCTGTATTTTCCTGCCAATTCTCCGAATCCTTGTCCTCCGGAAGCTCATATTGGCCCACCAGTACCCGTTTATATGCGTCTATCATCTCCTTCGGCGCACCCTGCCCCAGAAGAATCCCTTTGTTTAACAGAAACACTCTGTCGCAATATCTGCTGATGCTGCTCAAGTCATGACTGACAAACACAATGGTTTTTCCCAGCTCTTTGAATTCCTCAAACTTATGATAGCACTTGGCCTGAAAGAACACATCTCCCACTGACAAGGCCTCGTCCACAATGAGAATCTCCGGCTCTATGTTGATGGCCACCGCAAATGCGAGCCTGACGAACATACCGCTGGAATAAGTCTTCACCGGCTGGTTCACATAATCCCCGATGTCCGCGAAGTCCAGAATCTCCGGCAGCTTCTTATCGATCTCCTTCTCCGAAAATCCCATCATGGTTCCGTTCAGATATACGTTCTCGATGCCGTTGTATTCCATATTGAAACCTGCCCCCAGCTCCAAAAGCGCAGAAATCCGCCCATCCACCTTCACGGAGCCGGAGGTGGGGTTCAGCACGCCGGTGATGATCTTCAGGATGGTGGACTTCCCCGAACCGTTGGTGCCGATGATGCCCACTGTCTCCCCCTTATGGATGTCCAGACTGATTCCGTTCAGCGCATAGTGAAGCTTATGAACTTTTCTGCCGCCGAACCCAAGAGCCTCCTTCACCCGGTCTCTGGGTCTGTCGTAAAGCTTATAGATCTTCACCAGATCCTTGATTTCTATGGCAGGAATGTCCACCTCCTGCACGCGCACTGTTCTCTCTTCCATAACACCTCTGACTCTGACGGCTTCATGGCTCCAAGCCTGCGAAACGCCGGACTCTCGCCCTCCCGCTGCACCGGCTCACTCCCTTGGGGCCACTCGCACCGATTCCTTCCAATACCATCCTGCAACCGCCCTATTCTGCTCCGCCTCCGGATCCTCCGACAGATCCCCCACACATATGAACCATGGCTTCCAGTGATAAGGTTCCAGCACCACATCAGGCCCGCTGTTTTTCAGCGTCTCCACTCTGGCAAGATACTCCCTATAGAAATTGTCGGCTTCTCCGGTATGGACAAAATGATATGCTCCATAGGAGGAATAGTACCTTCCCGGATTGGACTCCAAAAGAAAAATTCCAAGCATAAGCATTCCCACCGCCCCAAAAAAGAATACACTTTGACGCCGCCCGTCCCTCGCAGCCAGCCCCTCCCTCAGCCAGCCAAGACGAGCATATTGTCCCCACTGATCCAACCTGCCCTGAAGCCACCCCAGCCAATAGACCTCATTGATTAACAATAAAATCTGATATGTCAGCTTCACTGCGTTCAGAGTTCTGGCCAAACCAGAAGTGCTCATAGCATATAGGCTTGGAGTAAATCCTGCCGCATACAGACAGAAGGAACCCAATAGCACCAGACCGGGAAACCGAAAACGAACCTTTGTCTTGCGTACCATCTTCCAAATCACCGGCACCAGCAGAAGCATCACCGCCGGCATCATCACGCCGGTAAACTGTCCCAGATGCCGGAAAGCTTCCAGAAAGGAATTTCCTATTGCAGGCAGAGCATCCATCCCCTTCCCTATCCCCTCAAAAATACGCTTCCGAACAGCATTGCCCTGAGCAGTTACGTTCTTGTAAAAAGCGTATCCGTATATGGCCACAGAGGGGAGCATCAGCAAGACACGCCTATTCCGCAATAACATGCCAAACACCATGAGCACCATGAGCACCATCCCCCCTTGAAGGGCAGTCACATAATTTGCCCCTCCGGCCAGAAGCGCCCCCAGCATGGTCCACAATACCGTAAAAATATAGGATATCTTTCTCCCCCCTGCCAGCAGCTTGATCCATGCAGCCGTCAGCAAAAGCAAAAAAGAATGCATTCCCAGATAATGGACACCTGCATTGTACCAGAAAAAGCCGTCCTGAGCACTGTGCATCAGCATGACGCAGGCTCCGGCAGCCACAGAACATACTATGACCGCCGAGGCCCTATCTACCTTTAACACATTCCTAAGAAACACCTTTCCCAATACGCACACAGAGACGGGCATCAGGAAAATCAAAAACAATGGACCCAAAAAATAATATTCCTCTCCCCATATCATGGGCGAGAGCGACATGAACATAATGGAAGAAAATGTTCCCTGCCATGCATACCAGTTTGTCTTCGTACAATATACCGCTCCTTCATACGCGCTCTTCAGGCTGCGCTCCTCCAGCAGAAAATTTCTGGCATCTTTGGCATAATTATAGTCATCATACCAAGGTGCCGAATATGTAGAAAGCCGGATCAGAGGAACCAATACCAACACCAGCCCTATAGCCGCTAACACCGCCATAACCCGCAAATCCACTTTCCATTTCAACACTGTCTTAATCGTTTCTTTCCATTTAATCATCTTTTGTCTCTCTCCATGAATTCTGCCTTAACTCCTGCAGCCCATCGGCTACCTCTTTTGCTCTGTTCCGATTTTGCCCTGCCTCTACAGCACATCTGCGAAATGTACCTTCAGCCTCTTGAAGACGGCTCCTCCTATTCCGAACAGCACCACTGTCACAATCCAGAAGTACATGGTGGAGAAGAAATCCTGAAAGAACCATTCCCTCTCACAGATAGCGCTGCGATAGCCGTTTACGATATAGACTAGCGGGTTCAGCTTCAGCAGTATCACCCACTTCTCATGTACGGAGTTGATGTCCCACAGAATCGGTGTTGCCCACATGCCGATCTGAAGCACGATATTGATGATCTGTGCCAGATCCTTGAAAAAGACCACGATAGAGCAGGTGGTATAGCTCAGGGCCAAAACGAAAATGAATAGACAGAAGCTGTAATAAACCAGCTGAATAGTATAGACAGTAGGATAATACCCATAGATTGCCGCCACCACCAAAAGCACCGCCGCAAAAAATACATGTATAAAGGTGGCGGCGATGATTTTGATGATGGGCAAAATACTGATCTTGAACACCACCTTCTTCACAAGGTAATTATATTCCCGCAGCGCGTTGGTGCCATTGTTCAATGCCTCGCTGAAATAGAACCAGGGCACCAGCCCTGCTGTGAGAAATAGAACGAAAGGCATGTCCTCAGTACCTCTGCCGGTATTTCCCATGATTTTATCGAAGACAATATAGTACATGGCCACCGTCACCACCGGCTGCACCATGGCCCAGAGAGCTCCCATATAGGAGCCTGCATACCTCTTCTTGAAATCATTCTTTGCCAGCTTCCAGATCAAATGTCTGCTCTGGAACAGTTCCACGGGAAGAGTGGTGAACTTATCATACTCTTTTGCAAAAATGAGGCAGGACACCAGAATCACGCCGCAGGACAATACCTTCTTCACCAGCTCCTCCAGCGGATCCGCACTGGGGCCGGGATTGTGATGAAGGATGATCACTGCCGCCATCAAGATTCCTATAGATGAAAAAATGGCGATTCCGCCTTTCTTGCTGATTTTCATATCACCCTTACTCCTTGCCGTATCTCCCCCAGCTATTGGGCTCTTCACAAGCTCAAACTGTCCAGACCGCCCCAGTTCTTGTCCCTTTCCACCATGATCAGCTCCATGCCCTCCGGAATGGGCCATTCCACCCCGATGGCAGGATCATTGTACAGAAGGCCTCCCTCATCCCCCGGATGATAGAACTCCGTACACTTGTAGCAGAACTCCGCATAGTCAGAAAGCACTAAATATCCATGGGCAAAATTCTTAGGCACAAAAAACTGCTTCTTATTCTCCTCGGAAAGCAGAACGCCGAACCACTTGCCGAATGTAGGCGAGCCCTTCCTCAGATCCACCGCCACATCGAACACCTCGCCCCGAATGGCCCTCACCAGCTTGTCCTGAGGAAACTGCTTCTGGAAATGAAGCCCTCTGAGCACCCCCCGTCTCCCGGAGGACTGATTATCCTGCACGAATATCTGCGGAATCCCCGCCGCCTTGTAATCTTCATACTGATAAGACTCGTAGAAATATCCTCTCTCGTCGCCGTACACCGCAGGCGTGACCACCTTCAGCCCCTCAATTTCACATGTTTCCACATTAATCTTACCCATCCCAAGTCACTCTCCTTCTCTATCTTTTCTCCGTCCTTCCTCAGATCTCCTTGTCTTTTTCCCTCTTCTTCCGGCTCTTCCCTGACTCCTCGCAGTTTCTGCCTATCCTTCCCTGCGTTCCTTCTGCCTTTTCCTCTCTTCTTCCGGCTCTTCCCTGACTCCTCGCAGCTTCTGCCTATCCTTCCCTGCGTTCCTTCTGCCTTTTCTTCTCTTCTTTTGGCTCTTCCCTGACTCCTCGCAGCTTCTGCCTATCCTTCCAGCTTTCCTTGCCTTTTTTTCTATCCTCTGGCTGTTTCGTCCTTCACCTGCCCGCGCTACCGCCCCAGATAACTGATGTTCATATCCACATTCCCGGATATCCCGTCTATGCTCCCCTTGGAAGTGTACTGCCATATCTGGTAATACCCTTGATAGATGGGCTCGCTCCTATATTCTGCAAGCCAAATGCAATAATTCTCCAGCTTGCTGGTCTCCAGACGGTTGTTGTACCAATTGCGGCTGCCGTAAACCCCGGCCTCATACCCCGCATTCTCTATGGTACGGCAGAACGCCTCGCACACCTGAGTCCGGGCCGCCACGTCCAGCCCGTCCGCCCGCCCGTTTCCGCCTGCGCCCTCAGTGTCGATAAATATCGGGTAGTCCAGCTCATACTCCCTTACCAGCCGAAGCACTGCGGAAGCCTCCTCCACGGCCTCCACCTCGTTCACGGCCTGCGTGAAGAAATACACTCCCACCGGCATGCCGCTGGCGGCAGCTCCCCTCATATTTGCAGCAAAATAAGGATCCTCCACCAGACTTCCCGTGACGGAGCCCCGATAGCCCGCCCGGACGATGGCAAATTCCACACCTGCGTTCTTTACCTTGTCCCAGTCGATGTCCCCGTTCCATTTGGACACGTCGATGCCCACCTTTGAATTAGCCGTAGTTTTCTGAATGTCCTGAATCTCCGTCTTGTCCGCGTCCGTCAGGGCGTCCGCTACCGCCGTATCCTCAGCCTCCGCATCGATATCCTCCTCTGTCTTCAGCAGAAGGGAGATATCGTCTATAGCCACATATTCCACCCGCTCCTTTACCCTGATGCGGGTCTCGTTGGACGGCACTCTATAGCCCTCCATGGGCATCAGCTCTACATAGTACTCTCCCGCGGGCAGACCGCCGATATAGATGACACCGTCCTTGTCCAGATCCTTGTACTCCCCCAGCCCTTCCAGCTTCACAAAGAAGCTCTCCCCCGTGACCGGATCCCCCTGAGAGTCCACGATCTGTATGCGCAGATCCTTCTCCACAGAAGTCACCACCAGAGAAAGCCTTGTGGCATTGTCCTTCGCCGCCTCCAGAATAGGGCTGATCTCCTGATCGAAAAAAGTACTGTCCCGCAGAAAGGCGGACAGATCATTCCCTATCTGCCCATTGATCACCCCATGTTCATCGGGTCCTGACAAAGTACCTTGCTCCTCTTCCGGCGGCGCTGTAGCCGCTAAAGACCCGCCGATGCCAGAGCCCCTGCCCCCATTGGTATACAGCACCAGCGCAGACACCACCAGAATCATGGCCAGAGAGGACAGCATCGCAATCTTGAACAGTCTAGAGTCCATTGGCTACCTCTTCCAAATATTTTCCGTAGTTCGTCTTCATCAAGGGCTCCGCCAGCCTGAGAAGCTGCTCCTTATCGATAAAGCCCCTTCTGAACGCAATCTCCTCTATGCAGGAGATATACAGTCCCTGTCGCTTCTGGAAGGCGGCAACAAAATCCGCCGCGTCCAGCAGCGCGTCATGATTTCCCGTATCCAGCCAGGCAAATCCACGCCCCAGGGTCTCCACATGCAGCGTCCCGCGCTCCAGATAAGTATTGTTGACACTGGTAATCTCCAGTTCTCCCCTGGCGGAAGGCTTCACATTCCTGGCAATCTCTACTACATCATTGTCGTAAAAATACAAACCGGGCACCGCGTAATTACTTCTGGGATTTTCCGGCTTCTCCTCGATGGAAAGCGCCCTGCCGTTCCCGTCAAACTCCACCACGCCGTACTCTCTGGGGTCGCGGACATAATAGCCGAAAATCGTGGCGCCCTTTTCCCTGGCTGCCACACTCTTCAGAACCCTGGAAAAACTCTGCCCGTAGAAGATATTGTCCCCCAGCACCAGAGCCACCTTGTCCCTGCCGATGAAATCCGCTCCAATCAGAAAAGCATCCGCAAGGCCTCTGGGGTACTCCTGCACCGCATAGGAAAATGTCATTCCAAGCTGTTCCCCCTCCCCCAGCAGCTCCTGAAATACCGGAAGGTCTCTGGGCGTGGAGATAATGAGTACATCGCGAATCCCCGCCAGCATAAGTGTTGACAAGGGATAATAAATCATCGGTTTGTCGTACACAGGCATGATCTGCTTGGAAATGGCCTGCGTCAGAGGATACAGCCTGGTGCCCGATCCCCCTGCGAGAATGATTCCCTTCATGATTGCTCCTCCGTTCTGTTCCGGCGCCGCCTTATGAATGGGGGCTGCGCACTTCTTTCCGGTACACTGAATGGGAACGGCAGAACCGTCCCCATTTATTTATTTCCTGCTTGTTTAACTGATCCTACTTCCCATACATTTCCGTATAGTATTTCTGATAGTCTCCGCTGGTCACATTTTTCATCCATTCCTCATGCTCAAAGAACCACTGGATTGTCTTTCTGATACCCTCCTTGAACATGGTCTCCGGCTGCCATCCGATTTCCTTTTTGATCTTGTCGGGCGCAATGGCGTACCTGCGGTCATGCCCCTTCCGGTCCTCCACATAGCTGATCAGGTCTCTGGTCACAAGGGCCTTTCTGGGATCCCCCTCCGGCAGCATCTCCTGCAGCGTGTCGATAATGATGTGGATGATATCGATATTGCGCTTTTCATTATGGCCCCCGATATTATAAGTCTCAAACAGTCTGCCCTGCTCCTGCACCATATCAATGGCCTTGGCATGATCTTCCACATACAGCCAGTCCCTTACATTCTTTCCGTCTCCGTACACCGGAAGCTTCCTGCCCTGCAGCGCATTGTTGATGATCAGGGGAATCAGCTTCTCCGGAAACTGATAAGGCCCGTAATTGTTGGAACAGTTGGTGATGTTGGCCGGGAAATGGTAGGTGTCCATATAGGACTTTACCAGCATGTCCGCTCCGGCCTTGCTGGCCGAATAGGGACTGTGGGGATCATAGGGCGTGGTCTCATAAAAGAAAGCATTCTCGTCGTCCGGCAGGGAACCGTACACCTCATCTGTGGACACGTGCAGGAATTTCTTCCCCTCCTTGAAGCCTCCCTCCGGCAGCTCCCATGCGGCCTTTGCGCAATTGAGCATCACCGCGGTGCCCAGCACGTTGGTCTGGACAAACACCTCCGGATTCCGGATGCTGCGGTCCACATGGCTCTCCGCCGCAAAATGCACCACCCTATCGATATCATTCTCCGCAAAAACCCGCGAGATTGCCTCCTTGTCGCAGATATCGGCCTTGACAAAGGTATAATTGGGCTTGTTTTCCAAGTCCTTAAGGTTCTCCAGATTTCCGGCATAGGTCAACAGATCCACATTGATGATACGAATCTGATCCCCGTACTTGCGAAACATATAGTGAATGTAATTTGAGCCGATAAAGCCGGCGCCTCCTGTCACAAGATAAGTCCTCATATCATTCCTCCTGCCCATATTCGGCGGGCATCCCTTCTATCCGGATTATGGCAGCCGCCCCCTGCAAAAGCATCTTGGGGCTTCGACCTCTTTTGCGGAACCGAGATCATACAATCACTAGTATAGCATATCTGCCGTAATTTTCCAAACACTTTTTGTAGGGAATGCCCGGCCATCCTTAGTATCCCAGATAACTGATGTTCATATCCACGTTTCCGCTGATTCCGCTGACGCTGCCCGTGGATCTGTACTGCCATAAGTCATATCTTCCGGCATAAGTAGGCGCCGCGGCATACTGCGCCAGCCAGATCTTATAGGCTCCCAGACTCTTGGTGTCGATTTTGTTCTCTAGCCAGAACTTGTTGGAATAAACCCCTGCGGTATAGCCGCCGTTCTGGATGGTCTGGCAGAACGCCCTGCACACCGCCGTTCTTGTGTCCTTGTCTATGGCGTCACCTCTGCCGCCGCTGGCCTCCACATCGATAAAGACAGGATAGGATATGGTGTATCCCTTGATCTGGCCCAGCACCATGGAGGCCTCCTCCACCGCTTCCACTTCATCCACGGCCTGAGAGAAGAAATAGATTCCCACCTTGAGTCCCGCCGCACTGGCCCCCTTGATGTTGGCCTGAAACTTGGGATCCTCTACGAGCACGCCCTGAGCCGAGCCTCTGTAGCCGCAGCGAATGATCACATAGGAAATGCCGGAATTCTTTACCGCCTCCCAATTGATGTTTCCGTTCCACTTGGACACGTCGATGCCCAGGGTGCCGCTTCCTACCACCAGAGAGCCGTCGCTGGCAAAATTGTACTTCGCCCCCTGAATGACCTGCTCGCCGGTCACCGGATTGCCTTCGGCAGTAAAGTAGTACACCTTGTCCCCGATGGTCTGCCATCCCGTATATTTTGCCGCACCCTTCAGGAAAAACTTTTCGGCAGTATAGTAATCTGCATAGACGGCCTCTCTGTATACATTGTTTTCAAGCACATAGAGCTGCGCCCCGTCCTTATCCTTCAGCTGACTGCTCTTGTCCTGAGTGGGATGAGGCTTTACGGTGACCGTGCAGGCGGCGCTGACCTCCTCGTTGTTCTCCATGTATTTCACGGTGACAGTGGCCGTTCCCAGAGTCACGCCGGTGATGGTCACGTTTTTCTTGTCCACAGACACCACAGCCACATTGGTATCGGAGGACACTGCCGTCACCGCCAAGTCCGCCGAAAGGGCATTAGCTATCTCTGCCTTTATGGTCACCGGCACTCCCAGATACACGGTCGCGGCGGTACTGCTCAGAGTCATGGTCTTCTTGCCCCCTACCGTCACCGCAATGGAAGCCGTGGCTGCCGTAGTCGAATCTCCGTCCTTATAATTCGCCGTGACAGTGACCACAGCCGTTCCCAGGCCTACAGCAGTAACACTGACATTTCCTGCGGCATCCACCGTCGCCTTCGCCACTGCCTCCGCGCTGGAGCTTACGGCGTATACCAGCTCCCTGCCGGCAGTGAAACCGGAAGCCACTGCCTTAGTCTGCAGCACTGCTCCCGCCACTCCGGTCAAAGACGTATTGTTTACCGTCAACGTTCCCTTTGCAGGAACAGGCGTCGGGCTTGGAGACAAGCTTGGTGTGGGGCTCGGGGTGGGCGTGGCCGTTTGTGTAGGTTCCGGTGTAGGCGTAGGCGCCTCTGTGGGTCCCGGTGTAGGCGCTTCTGTGGGTCCCGGTGTAGGCGCCTCCGTAGGTTGAGGCGTAGGATTTTCCGGCGTGTCCGTAGGCTGGGATTCCGGCGTAGACGGCTCGGATGCCCCCGGATCAGGGGACGTATCCGGGTCCGCTGTGGACGGCATCTCCGAGCTCTCCGCCGAGGCATCCGGGCTCGTCTCGTCCACAAGCGTCAGCAGGGCGCTCCGCATCCCGCTGCCAACGGCAAGCGTCAGGGGATCCGGTATGGTACTTTTGGACACCTCATTATAGATGGATTCCAGAACCTTGCTCTCCACCCATGCCACCGTATCTTGTAAAGTCGATTCCACGGTAGTCTCGTTTTTCTTTGTGTCCTCCTTGGTCGCATCCACTTCCTTCTCCGTCTTTACCTCATGGGACACATCCACTTTATTATAAACGATCTCCTTCTTTACCTCCACCGTGCGGGTAAGAGAGGACAGCGTATAATTGGCATATTTGGCATCCGTCAATGCCTCCAGAGTCACCTTATAATTTCCCGGCTTCAGATCCTTCTTTGTTATAATTCCATCCATGTCATCATCGGACCAGATGTAACTTCCTCCGTCAGGATCCACCACAGATACCGAGAACGGCACGTTTGCCACCAGCTTGTTCGTCTTCTCATTAATGAACTTGATCTTCAAATCCTTCTGGATGGACGTGAAATCCGGTTCCACGGAGACTTGTCTGGCATAGTCCTTCTCATCATAATCCTTCTTGGGCTCCTCCGTGGGTTCCGGTTCAGGGATTACCGCAGCGTCCAATCTGGCCGTCTCGGCGTTGGCCACTGCCATAATTCCCCGCTCTCCGATCACGGTAATGCCCTCCAGTTCCTTTCCGACGCCGGAGAAATCGGACACTTGTTTTTTCACCGTCTGGGCATTGAAGAACATGACTCCTATGACCACTGCCAGCACCAGCACGCCTGCTCCGGCTGCCGCCATGACACGGTCCATGACATCCATATCCCCGAAAATCCGAACAAGCTTGGCCCAAAAGCCTGCCTTGCCAAAGCTGCCGCCCTGTCTGCCGGAGACAGCCCCCTTTTTCTCCTCCGCATCATAATCGATAGTCTCGTAAAATTCCGCCTCAAAGTCTTCCTCAGGCTCCTCCTGCGCAAACTCCTCTGAGTATCCCTCCGGATCTTCCTGCGGTTCATAGCGCCTTTCGCTGAATATTCCCTCCTCCGTATAGCCTCCTGATTCGTAATAGCCCTCTTGAACCTCACCGCCTCGGGAATACTCTTCCTGTTCATAGTATTCCTCATCCTCGTAATACTCTTCGTCCTCCGCGCCTTCGTCGGCATATTCATCAGACTCCAAGTACTCCTCATCCTCTGCGCCTTCGTCGGCATATTCATCAGACTCCAAGTACTCTTCATCCTCCGCGCCTTCGTCGGCATATTCGTCAGACTCCCCATATCCTATGCCTTCAGCCGCCTCATCGGAACTATAATATGTACCGCTGCCGTATTCACCTTCTACATTTCCGCCCCCAACAGTCTCTTCCTCCACACTGTCCCAATCATACTCGTTTTTATCATAATCTCTCTCGTCATAGTCCGCATATCTTCCCTTTGCGGGGACAGGCCTCTTCGTATGGCTGAAATGTTTTTTCATCTACAACTCCTATCTGCTCGCCGCAGCGGGCATCCAAACCATGGTTCCACGTATGTCCCAAAGCCTCCGAAGGCTCCGCACATCCGAGAACTACCGCACATGTAAACAAGAATTAACAATTCTGTAACATTATAGCATTGCATTTTCACTTCTTCAAGCAAATAGCGTATTTCTTCATAATTTCTTAAAATCTTTTAAACTTGCTTTAATATTATGGACTTTCCGATTCCTTGATAGTAAAATAAGCAACATGGTCCTAGACAAAAAATGCCAAAATATACCTTGCCGCGCCAAGGCAGAATCCTTTGCTAAAGGGGAACCCTAAGCAAAACGACCATGGACAAAACAGCCGCGCGCAAAACAACTGTAGACAAAACATCTAAAAAGAACGGAGCGCCCTATGAAAAACAAAAAAGCTGCCCGCAGCAAATCTCAGGAACAGCATGTAAATATAGTACCGGACATTTCCATTATAGACTTGAGCAATCCTTCCGCGGAAGAGGATACGGCTGCCCAAGAGCCGGAACCGGATGAAGACGAGGATTCCTCCGGCATCAGCATGCACAAAATCTTCATTATAACCCTTTTGGCATTATTTGCCGTATTGATTCTGGGGCTGGTCTATAAATTCCTGACCTGGGGAAAGGTGGTGGATCTGGACGAACTGTTCAAGAACGGCCTTGGCAGCAAGGACACCTCCATGTACGACCTCATGCTGCCGCTCATGGATTCCGAGCATCAGCCCGTATATAAAAACTACGCCGAGGACACCACCATACTGTTTTTAGGCAACTCTCCCTTTTCGGACGATAGGGAATCGCCAGACAATGTGGTAAATATGATTCAGGGCCTTACCGGAGCCACCGTCTACAACTGCTCCGTCAGCGGAAGCTATCTGGCCGCCCTCAACTACACTCTGGACACAGTGGACTATCCTATGGACATCTTCAATCTATACTGGCTCTGCCAGCTGATGGTGGAGGACGCCGTGGATCAAAAATATCTGGACGGGGTTAAAACCTTGGGCGCTGACGCCCCTCCGGAAGCCATGGAGGTATACAATACCTTGAAGGGCATCAACTTCGATGACGTGGACGTCATTACAATCATGTATGATGCCAGCGATTATCTGGCCGGGCACAAGACTGTCCTCTTTGCCAACGACACGGACATCCAGACATTTGCAGGCAACCTGGAGGCAAGCATCGAGCTTCTCCGCGCCGCCTTCCCCCATATCCGCATCATTGTCATGTCTCCAACCTATGCCTTTGGAATAGACGATGACGGTGAATACATTAGCAGCGACATCAAAGACTATGGCGAGGGCGGCCTCAGCATGTACGTGATCTGGCAGAGTCAGTCCTGCAACGTCAGAAGCGTGACTTTCGTGGATCATCTATATGGCACTGTCAACGAGGACAATGCTTCAGAATACCTCAGCGACAATCTGCACCTGAATCTGGAGGGCAGAAAAAAAGTAGCCCAGCGCTTTACGGACGCGCTGAACTACTTCAATCACATGGCGGAACAATAAGGCAGCGGCACCCTTGACCTCCCTGAGGCCCTTTGTACTATGCAGGCCCCTCGAAGCGCAGCTTTCTCATCCGATTGATCAGGGCCAGCAGCTCTTGTTTTCTGGGAAGCTCCAGAAATCTCCCGCAGGTAGTAAAATAGGATGAGTAGAGAAAATCCAGTCCTTCCCTTTGGATTCGGTCATACAGCTCATCTACAATCTTCTTGAGGGAAATCTCCTGCTCATTGTTTCTGATCTCCAGATACCGAAGCATGAACGCCAGCGCCTCAAGCTGGCAGGGGGAAGCTATGTCCGTCAGGCCCCTTATATCAATTCTCTCGTCCCCGATCACAATGAAGCCCATATCCAGCACCTGCAGCCTCTCGCTGCCGCAGCCCTGAGGGTAGGAAGTGAAGCCTTCTGCATACAGCTTCCGCCTCTGGGCCCAGTCTGCAGCGGGAAGGTTCTCTGTCTTTTCCTCAAAACCGCAGCACGCCCCGCCATGCCGACGGCAGATGTCTCTGGCTCTCTGGGTCACATCGCTGATACAAAAATCCTCCATAAGATATACCCTATCCGCCACCGACAGATATTCCCCGCTGCCTCCAATGACAAGTATGGTGCTCACACCCAAATTCCGGCTTAATTCCCTCACCCGATCCGTAAAGGGGGTAATGGGCTCCTTTGCGATCAGTTCCTTCATCTTGCCGTCCCGAATCATAAAATTGGTGGCGCTTCTGTCCTCATCTATGACCAAAAGGCCCGCCCCGCCATCCACGGCCTCCGCGATGTTTGCGGCCTGAGAGGTGGACCCGGAGGCATGCTCCGTAGAGAAGTTCCCTGCATTCCCCTGCGGCAGCCATTTGATGAACGGCGATATGTTGACACATTTCACGCTCCGCCCGTCCTCTGCAGATATGGTGACAGCAGTATCATCAGTGATGCACAGCTCCCGCCCGTCCCCTTGGACATGGTTGTAGATTCCTGCCGAAACGGCGTCCAGAAGCGTGGATTTTCCCGAATAGCCGCCTCCGGTAATCACGGTGACTCCTTTTCGTATCCCCATGCCCCGGATACCGCAGATCTCCACCTCGTCCTCCAAGGGAGACTGAAAGGGCACCGCCCCCTTCATGGGCAGATCCGTCCCTTTCTCTCTGGGCAAAATACTTCCGTTGGCCACGAAGGCACAGAAACCGTTTTCGGCAAGCCAGCTGCGGATACACGCCTGCTTCTCAGCAAGCTCCAGTGCCTGATTCAGCCCTTCCTGATCGAACTCCCCAACGAACCGCTCCACCGTCTCCGGCAGATCCCTGCACAGCATGCGCATGGCCTTCTTCAGCTTCTTCCGGGGCAGCTGCACCTGCAGTTTCAGACATAGGCACATTCTGGGAGGCCGGGAGAGCCCGTCATCCAGCAGGTGTACCTTGATCCCGGATCCGTTGACATAATCCTTTTGGGCATGAAGGGCAAAATAGGCCCCGTTGCGCGCAAGCACCTCACCGCCGCAGCTGCACAGATCATATTTTCCGTTCTCATAGTCCGGTCGGCTTCTGTTGTACAGCTCCTCGTTCAGTTCATCGATGTACCGCCCAAATTCCCTGAGGCAGAAGTCTGCCGCCGCCTCTGCATAGGCCGGGGACTCCCCTGCGGAGGTTCCCGGAACCCCTAGCCGCTCTGCCGGAACATACCACGTGAGACTGGGCTTATCCTTCGCCAACTTGTGGTTTTCTTCCACCTCCATGGCCATATCCTGATACCAGTAGGACGGATCATGTTGAATCTCAGGTTCCATGACATGGCCGGTAGGCGACGCCGGAAAATTCATCACCATCTCTCCCTCATACATCTCCTTATAAGCGGTCGTATCATTCTCCATATGCTGCATATAATACTTCAGTCTCTTCAATGGCATATCTCCTCTCGCTTTTCCCACCAGCATTTCGCCGGGGATGATTACCGTAACCGTCGGTTTGTCCAGAGCAAGCCTGCGGCTCACCCGAATCTCAAAACCAATGTTCTCACTATAGTAGGTCGGATTCTCATCCATGAACGGCGGAGCCCCCGGACATCTGGGATCGTATATCAGGATTCTCCCGTTATACATCTCCGTGTACGAGCTCGTATTGTAGTCCATGGATGCCATAATGCTTTTCAATCTCTTCAAATCTTCTTCCTTCTTCCCTTTCTGCAAATTTTAGCAGCTGCCCAAACGGACGGAACACTCATGGAACTGCAGCCTTCAGCACATGGCCCACATCAAAAAAGCACCCCAAAGGGTGCCTGCCAAAACAGATATCTGCCGAAGTCTAATTCCATCAAAAAACGCACCCATGTCGGATGCGTTTCAATCAATACACAACTTGTCCCAGTCATCGGCAGCTGCCTATTCTTTTACCCACGAACACCGGATACACATTTGATCCGGTTCCATGATCAGAAAAGGAGACGCCTATTGCCAAAACCATAAAAGACCTGCACGACATCCGATGAATATTTACTTGAAACTGTCATGCCAATCACCTCCTATGGTTTTATTTGGTGCGCCGTATCGCCCCATGAGTGTATCCTATGTATTAGGGTAACACGGCGCCTATGAATTGTCAAGAAACTTTCTTCTTCCTTTTCTCTGCCGTCAGTCCAGATCTATGCTGTCGAAGCTCCCGCTGTTGAAGCTGGATTTTACATCGGCGCTTCCCATGGCATATTCCGCCCGAAGGATAAACTTCGCCACAAGGCCCTTGAGCTTTTCGGCCTGCTCCGAAAGCTCCTGACTGGCAGCCGCGCTTTCCTCCGAAGTAGCGGAGTTGGTCTGTACCACGCTGGATATCTGATCCACGCCCAGCGTCACCTGCTCGATTGCGCCTGCCTGCTCCTCCGCCGCATTGGCAATCTTATCCACATTGTCGGATACCGTGCGAACCTGATCTACCACCCTCACCAAGGATTCCGCAGTAGATCCCGCGATCTGGGTGCCTCTGCTCACGGCCTTGATGGAGCTCTCGATCAGCTCTGCCGTATTCTTGGACGCTGCGGAGCTCTTGCCTGCAAGGGTACGGACCTCCTCCGCCACCACTGCGAAGCCCTTGCCTGCAGTGCCTGCTCTGGCCGCCTCCACGGCAGCGTTCAGCGCAAGGATGTTGGTCTGGAAAGCAATGTCCTCTATGGTCTTGATGATCTTGTCAATTTCGTTGGAAGTACGGGTAATCTCTTCCATTGCAGCCATCATGTCCTGCATCTGCCTATTGCACTCTTCCACCTCGTTGCTTGCAGTGCCCGACTGGGCCTTCGCCTCAAGGGCATTATCGGCAGTACTCTTAACCTGATGGGAGATATTAGTGATGGTAGCAGCAAGCTCTTCAACGGAGGCAGCCTGCTCGGTAGCGCCCTGCGCCAGCGCCTGCGCGCCGTTGGACACCTGACCGGAACCCGACGCCACCTGATCTGCGCTGTTGTTGATCTGGCCCAGCGTCATGCTCAGATCACGATTCAGCTTGCGGATAGACTGCAGCAGCCCCTGAAGGCTTCCCACATAGCGTTCCTCCGCCTTGGTGCGCACGTCAAAATTGCCGTTGGCCATCTCGCTCAGAAGTCTGGACGCATCGGAAATCACCGTTTCCAGCACCACCGCCATATTCCTGAACGCGTCGGCAAGGTTGCCCAGCTCATCTCTGGACTTATATGTAACCGAGATATCGAATTGACCGTTCACAATCTTGCCTGCTGCCTTCTCCAGCTCCCTGAGGGGCTTCGTGATGGAACGGGTCAGGTAGAGGGAAAGAATTATGGTGATAACCAACGCTCCTCCGGCCATAGCCAGCTGGGCTGCCACCAGCAGATCCTGAAGTTCTACGGTCTCATTATAGTCACTGTCGGCTCCTGCTTCCACCTCATTGCTGATTTTGATCAGACTATCCACAGCCTTGGTCAGCATAGGCTGGTATTCTTCCAGTAGCATTTGCTGTGCCGTTTTCATATCCGTTTCAGACATCTTGATAACGGACTCCTGCATGTTTACGGCCGCTTGTATGTTCGCATAGAACTCGTTCAACAGCTCGGGATTGCTTGTAAACTTCTCTCCCAGCCAGGTAGCGTTTTCTTCCAGAAGCTTAAGTTCCTTCTCAATATCATCCCGATACTCCTGCACCTTGTCTGCATTGCTCTCGATGGTAACGAAGGCCACATCCTTCACGATAATCTGCAGCCCTCTGCGCATATTCATCACTTTGTTAGTGACCTGATAGCCCACATTGTAAAATTCCGTGTACTTGGCGGCATTCCGCTGCAGCCCATAGATTGCGATGGCTACCGTCCCGCAGAACAGCACGATGATGAGCATGAATGTCACCAACAGCTTCGCCCTAATTTTTAAGTTCTTCATCCCGTTCCTCCTCTTTGCTTTAAGTAGATAGCCGGGCAGCTTTGGCCCCTGACCACTGCGGCACAAAAACCGCACTGAAAGCCTACTCCGCCAGTTCTCCTCTGGCCAGCCTATACTGACAGTGCGATATCGATTCTGTGCTTTATATTTTTAGATTATAACAGATCGTTGCCGTTCTGTCTACCTGAATTCAAAAATCCTCAGGGAATCTCAAGTGGAAAAAACTGCATTTTTCATCCATCTATTCCGGCATTATAGACTTTTCTCAGGCGCCATGGTAAAATATAGAAATAAGTTCCGGCAAAGCGCCCCACCGCCAACGGTTTGCGGCGGCGTACACATACAAAGTCATAAAAAAGGAGATCACAGCATGGACAATCAAGAAAGGACCGAGGCGTCCGAAATAATTCTTCAGGTCATCCGCAGCCTGCAGCAGGATCCTGCAGACTGGGTGGATTTCGCCCGGATAGGAGCGCCCCTGAGTAATGCAGGCATACAATATAAACAATTTAATTTCCCTAAGCTCAGGCCTTTTTTGAATTCGTTCCAAGATATCCTGATGTTCAAAGATGAGGTGCCGGAGGGAAAACCGCCCATATGCTATGTACGCCCCAAAAACGGCCTGTCAGACAAGGACTCCGCCCCTATAGATCCATCCCCAATATGCCCGGAAGCCGCGAACCTCTCCGGCCAAAACCACATCCAGCCCGTCCGGACTTCTGCCCAGCAGTGCGGCGCTGCTCAGATCAGCCGAACCGCCGAACCTTATACCGGATCGGATATTCCGACGGAAAAGGCATCCGCAGAAATGGCAAAAAATGTTTTGCAGGTGGTTCGCAGTCTGCAGACCGCCCCTGATGCATGGGTGGATTTCGCCCGTATGGGGGCGCCTCTTAACAGTGCAGGCATACAGTATAAGCAATTCGGCTTTCTTAAGCTTAGAACCTTTCTGAACTCGTTTCAAAATATCCTTGATTTCAGAGACGAGCAGCCGGAGGGAAAAACGCCCATATGCTATGTGCGTCCCAAGAGCATTCTGACCGCCGAAGACATTGATGCTGCAAATACATGTTTTGTCAGTCAAAGCGCTATGCTCTTACAAAGCGGAGAGCAGGGCAATTATGGCTACGCGCCCCCGTCAGACCAATGCGATACAAGCCGGTACGCTGCAAACCGCGCCGGGCAGTATCCTTATCCCCGGACAAACCAGCACGGCATACGCCGCGGCGCAGCACCCCAAGCCGAGCAAAACGCTGCCTCCCGGAGAGAAAAGGATCCCACAAAAGACACATGGCTCTTTAACTGGGCCTTCATCCACGATGAAAAGATCAAAGCCCTATCCGAGCTGGCCTTGCCCGAAAAATGGTACTACGGCAGTCAGCCCGCTCCAAGCAAAGAGCAGTTCCCCATACTGAAAAACTATCTGGCCTATACTTTCGGGCGGCTGGTTCTTGAAGAAAAGGTACTGTTTGCCACTGATACGGAGCATATGCATCGGGAGGAGTACGCCGCTTTCAATACGGGACTGGTGGACAAAAAATATGAATATATCTATGCGCTGTTCAAGCAGAACCCTCGATCCAACGCCAATCAGTTTTGGTATCTCCTTGCCTTTGCCGTAGCGGGAGAGGATATCGGCAAGAATCTGGTCAGACTGTTCAACCCTCTGCCGGAAAGAGCGAACTATTTTGAGAACAAAATAGAAAACATGCTCTACGACAGCTCTACGGGTGATTTGTCATGCGACTATACCCATATTCTCACGGAGCGTACCAACCGTCTGCCTCTGGATTTTTTGCTGGAGAACTGCCCCGCAGACTTTTTGGACATAAACGGCATAAAAATAGAAGACGTCTACCACAAATCCATGGACAACCTGAAGAAAGCATATTTTACTGAGCTGGGAAACAAGATACAAAATAATTCCCGAATATTGAACCGTCTGAAAAACCGGATTCAGGACGCCGTGAACCTCGCCCAGAAACGGGTTGAATGGAACTACAAGACGGCTATCCCTATGTATTATCCCACAAAAAACCGAGGGTCTTTGCTGTTGCCGCTGGCCTTGATGGACGAAGACCGTGTAGATCTGGCTCTGGTGGTGGAGCGTCAGGTATCGGGCTCCTATCAGGGGCAGACCATCCTTCCGCTGAATCTGGCGTACACCAACAGCAGGCTGGTAGCAAGGCCGGACAGCGACTGGCTGCGGACCGACCTGCTGGCAACCTCAGACGACGAGGATCTGGACGACGAGGACTAAATATCAATTTCAGTCAGGCAAAAGCGGCGGCATCCTCATATGAAAAGGATTGCCGCCTTTTTTGTGAACAAAACTATACATCTTGCGCAAATACCTATGTGCCAGCAAATAACAGAACAAAACAGATAAGACAGCCTCTTGTTCAGAAATTGTCCCCCCCGCACTTCGCCTCCAGCTCCCCCAGCTCCTTGTCCTCCGGAAAATACCCCTGCAGCTGTCGGATCGTTTCAAGGGCTGCCTGCTGCTGTCCCTGCTGAATCATGCCTCTGACCTTCTCCTTCAGCGCAGCAGCCAGAGCCTCCATCTCTCTCTCTGCGGTTCCTTTTTCTTCGGTCTGTTCTTCCTGAGCGCTTTGCGGCTCCGGCATGACCAGAATCTCATAGAGCTGCATGATATGGGCATAGTCTCCCTCTCGCCCGTCCCAGATATCTGTCCTGAGACCTAAGTCCTTCTCTTCGGACGTCTCCTCCGTCTCCAAGCCTTCCGCCAACTCCTGAAAATCGATCTGCCACTGTTCCCTATTCTCTTCAGAGGCTAAGGTATACCATCCCCGGACTGCATCCATCCACCACTCCAAGGGTTCTCTCGCCAGAAGCGCCTCGGCCCATTCCCCGTCCTTCAGAGAAAGCGCCGCCGCCAGTCCCCAGCCGCAAGCCTTCCTATACTGGAAGTTCTCGAAACAGCTGTCCAGAACCACTGTCTCCTGCTTCAGCCATGCCTCCTTGTTCCGCGCAAAATACTCCTTCCACTTCAGATAATCCTGCAGATACTGCCTGCTCAGCTCACTTTGCCCCAGCTCCCCAAACGCTATGGCCAGATCGCCGCTTATGGAAGCCCTCGCCAGATCGGATATGGGCGCACGCTCCAGATACTCCCGTCCTATGCGGGCAGCTTCCGAGCCCAGCCCTCCCCTCAGGCGCATCCTCACCGCTGCACCATACAGACCGTCTATATGAGGCGCATTCTCCTCTCTGTCAGGCTCACAGCTGGCGATTCCTCTGTCTGCGATCTCATAGGCAGGCCCGTACTCGTCCATAGAATAATACTCCGCCACCGCCTGCAGGTAATGCTTCATGCAGTGGGGATCCCCTTCTATAGCCGGCAGAAGAATCTTCAGGTTTCTTCTGCGCTTGGCCATGGCCGCTTCCTGATCCACATAGGCATAACCGTAATGATGGGCATAGTCCTCCAGATTCTTCTGGGGATCCAAAAGGGGCCATAGGGACTCATGGATGGGATAAAAAAAGCGGGAGTCCGGCCGCCTTCTGGTCATACGGGTGAGATGAGTGTCCCTCCAAACGGTGCCCTCCTGATTCACGTAGTTTCTCACGATATAGGAAGCCGACTGATACCGCTTATATTCTCCGCTCAGAAAGAATTCCTCGATTCCAGCCGTATCTTCAAACCACTCGTCATCGTCCATGAACATGAACCATTCCCCGCTGGCCGCCTGAAGGCCCACGTTTCTTGCCGCGGCAAAATCGTCGCACCATGTAAACCGAAGCACCTTGTCCGCTTTCTGCTTCAGCCACTCCTGCTGCTCCGCGGGACAACCGGTATCCGTGAGAATCAGCTCGCAGGGCACCCTGCCGCGCAGCCTATCCAGTGCCGCCACGCATCTTTCCATGTTTTCCTTCCGTCCCGAAACCAGAATGGAGATGCTCAGAAGAACCTGCTTCGGCCTATACTTCCACCTCAGATCCTCCTTTGCAAAGCCCTTTCCAAAACCGCTGCCTTTCAGATAATTTCCGCCATACCTATTCTTGCTCACTGTTTTGCTCTCCCTAATACCCTTCCCATGCCTTTTTCATGTTTTACACCTATCTGATGCCGATGGCCATGTCCGTTATCTCACGCACTGCGCTTCCAGCGCAGCAAGCTCCTCATCCTCCGGAAAGTACTCTTTCAGCTGCCTGACTGCCCCCAGTGCAGCCTCCGGCTGATTCTGACCGATCAGCTGCCTGACCCTTTCCTTAAGCTGCTCCGCCAGAGCCGCCATTTCCGGCGTGACGGCTGGTGCCGCGGGCGCGGAAGCCTCCGGCTCCGGGCTGGTCAATATTCCGTACAGCTGTCTCATACGGGAATACTGCCCCCCCTTTTCCCATCCGTCGGCCTGCGGCTGGGGCGCTCCATGCCCCCCTTCCCCTATAGCAGGCATAAGACGTCCGAAATCTCCCTGCCATTTCTCCCTCAGCGACCGGGATGCCAAGATATACCAGTCCTGCACCGTCTCCAGCCACCAGTCCAGAGATTCCTTTTCCAGCAGCGCCTCTCCCTCCCCGGCTTTCCCAAGGAATATGGATGCGGCAAATCCCCATCCCGCCGCCCTTCTGGCTCTGGCATCGCAGAAGCAGTCGTCCAGCAGCAGCGTCTCCTGCCGGATGCGCTCCGCCTTATGCCCTGCGAAATACTCTCTCCACTGCAGATAGGTTCCCGCATATCTCAGGCACTCTCCCCATTGCCCCAGTATCCCATAGGCAATTGTGAGGTCGCAGCATATGGACGCTTTGGCCAAGTCGCAGACAGCCGCCTTCTCCAGATATTTCCGTCCTTTTCCCACTGCGTCGTCCATCCGGTCTCTTTCCTGACTGATCCGCACCGACGCGGCGCACAGCCCGTCGAAATGCCCAAGGTTCTCCACGCCCATAGCGGGATCCATATTGGCGACTCCTTTGTCGGCCATCTCTCCGGCCGCTTCCCGCTCGCCGCACACATAATACTCCGCCACCGCCTGCAGATAATGCTTCATGCAGTGAGGATCAGCCTCTATGGCAGGCAGCAGAAGCTTCAGATTCCTATGCCGTTTCGCCATCCATGCCTCCCGATCCTCCGGGATGTTCCCATAGTGGTGTACATAATCGTCCAGATACTTTTCCGGATCCAGAAGCGGACGCAGGGACTCATGAATGGGATAATAGAAACGGGTATCCGGCCTCCTTCTGGTCATGCGGGTCAGATAGATATCCCCCCAGCAGGTGCCCGCCTTGTCCCCATAATTCCTCTGTACATAGGAAGCCGATTCATACCTGCGATACTCGCCGCTTAAGAAGAATTTCTCTATCCGGGCAGTGCTTTCAAACCACTCGTCATCATCCATGAACATGAACCATTGCCCCTGCGCCGCCTCCAGCCCCGCATTTCTGGCAGCAGCAAAGTCATCACACCATGCAAACTGCAAAGCCTTATCCGCCCTCTGCCGCAGCCGTTCCCACAGCTGCGGCGCGCAGCCCGTATCCGTGAGAATCAGTTCGCAGGGCACCTTCCGCCGAAGCGTTTCCAGCGAATCAAGGCATTTCCCCACTGTTTCCTCCCTGCCGGAGACCAAAATGGAGATGCTCAGTATAATCTGTTTTCTGGGATTTTTTCCTTTCAAGACGTTTACCCCTCCTTGGGCCATTCCTATCCGATCAGCACTTCCTTCCCCCGGAATGCGAATCCATATCTTCTAATACGCTCGGCCGGAAGCCCTTTCGCCTTCAAGGCCTCATCATACCTCATTTCTTCAATCTGTCTCAAAGCGGTCTGTACGGTATCCTCCAGATTTTTTTCACTTCGAGGATTAAATACCTTAAACTCAATAATGATTGCATCCAGACAACCAGTGTTTGTTTTCACATCCCACATGCCTTCTTTAGGCTCCAGCATGATATCGTACCTGTCAAACCCAGCTTCCCGATTAGATGTAATCATGTAATTTTCTTCCAATTCCACCATCAGTCCCAATACAAAGCCATGATAAAACCGCTCCGGCTCCGCTTGATCTGAGGGCTTCCTTCCTGCATCAAAACTGCTGAAAGTAGCAAGCGCCACTCTGTTCATATACAGATTCATAGCCTCCACATCCCCAAGCAGCAATGCCTTTAAAAAATCATTGTATGCCGCAGAAATTCCTGCAAACCAGCCCCTTATTATCTTCTTAAACATGACCCTGACTTCCTTATTAGTCAAGGACAGCCTATATTCATCTTCTCCTCTGTCTTCATCGAATAAACACTCCTCCACCTTTAAATAGCCCCCCGCCAAGAGGAGGCCCCAGACAGCGTTTTCATCTTTCTCCAGCTGATCAAAGATAATCTGCTCGTCAACTTTTGCCTGAAAGACTTTTCCCTCCAGCAAACCTTCCATTATCGTCTTAAGTTCTCTGCTTCCCTCCTGAACCAGCTTCGACACAAGACCATTGGAACTCGTATTCGCCCAATAGGCAGCGAGCCTGCCTTTATCTAAAAAATTCAAAATAGACCAAGGATTATAGATATCTCCCCTCTTGCCAAAAACAAATCCATCATACCAGCTCTTCACATCCTGCATCCTATCCGTCAGACCATATTCTTCCAATGCAGCAAGCACTTCTGACTCTGTGAATCCAAAAGCTTCCGCATATTTATTTGACGTAGTAGTTACCACCTCCAGATTGTTCATATCTGAAAATATCGATTCTTTGCTAATTCTGGTAATTCCCGTCATTATCGCCCGCTCCATATAGGGATTCGTTTTAAATGTCGCATGAAATAACCCCTTGACGAACTCTGCCAAATCCTGCCAATAACCATGTACATAGGCCTCCTGCATAGGCGTGTCATATTCATCCAGCAGAATTATTACTTTATTTTTGTAATAACGGTTCAGATACCTGCAAAGATTGTGCAGAGATATAGAAGCCTCCATATCATCCATATTCACATTGATTCGTCTGAAAAATGTCTTGTCTTCCTCCTCTAATACCTCGCTGTTAAGCAGAAATGCATAATCCGAAAATATATCCGTCAGCAGCTGGCAAATCTTCTTTCTGGCGGCCGCAAAGTTTGCCTCTTTCACATTTGCTAACGAAATGCTGATCACCGGATACGTGCCCTGCAAGTCATGGTACTTTTTCTCTTTCCAAACGGAAAGCCCCTCGAACAAATCTCTCCTATCAGCATAGTCAACCGAAAAAAACTGCTGCAGCATACTCATATTTAAAGTCTTGCCAAAGCGTCTCGGGCGAGTGATCAAGGTCACATCATCCTCATTCTCCCACCATTCCTTAATGAACATGGTCTTATCTACATAAAATATATTTCTTGTAACAATTCTCTCAAAGTCCTGTCTTCCGATACCAATTGTCCTCGCCATGTCCCCTCCTTCTCAAGCAAAATACACGCCCGATATGCCCATACAGCTCCGCTTTTAAAAATATTAGCACATTTTCCGGCCTGCTTCAACCTAACTCCCAGCGATTATTTCTTCTGCTGTAAAAATAAACAGAAAGAGAGGCCGGTTCGCACCAGCCCCTCCATTCACACAATTCAATTTCAAAAAAGCGATTCGCTCTAAACTCTTACGAGAATTAGCCGAGCAAGGACAGAACACCCTGATTAGCCTGATTGGACTGTGCCAACATAGCCTGACCTGCCTGAGCAAGGATCTGGTTGTTGGAGTAGGTAACCATCTGGGTGGCCATATCCGTATCACGAACAGCGGACTCAGCGCTCTGGGTATTCTCAACAACGTTATCCAAGTTGGCAATGGTGTGCTCAAGTCTGTTCTGAACGGCACCCAGAGAAGCTCTCTGGTTGGAAACCTTCTGCAGAGCAGCAGAGATGGTGTCGATGGCAGCAGAAGCCTTGTCGCCGTTGTCGCCGTTAACCATCAGTCCGTTGATACCAAGACCCTTAGCGCTCATCATGGAGATGTTCATGTTGATCTTGTTGTCTGCGGAGGAGTCAGCGCCTACATGTAGGCTCAGATCCACTGCGCTGTTCAGGTCAGCAAAGGTCTCAACCTTCAGCCAAGTCTGCTTGTCGCCCGTAATAGCAGTGCCATCATCCTTCTTATCCGTCACATAGGAGCTGATGGACTTGATGTTCTCGCTATTGTCGTTCTTTATAGCAGCCATCATCTCATCCATGCTGGCAAATGCCTTCATGTTGTCGCCATTGGCCTTGCCGTTCTCGTTCAAGAAGTCTACTACCTGACTTACGGATGCCTGCTCGTTAGCCTTTGCATTGGTGGAAGTAGAATCAATCGCATAGTATGTGGTGTTGCCAACCTTGATCTTATATCCAGTGATCTTGGTGCTGTTGGTGATCTGCTTCTGGATTTCTCCATCATAGCCGATGTCAGCCGTCTTCAGATTCGTCAGATCAGCAGCACTTGCCTTGATGGTGGTAGTTCCAGCCTTCAGAATACCAGTGGAATCATTTACACCCTTGGTTGTAGTAGTGAACAAACCAGTGTTGTCAGTACCAAGAACCCCCTGAGCATCCTTAAAGGTCAGCTTTCCAGCCTCGCCCTTGTTGTTGCCCTTCAGCAGGTAGGTCTCGTTGAACTTGGTGGTATTGGATACACGGTCGATCTCGGTAACCAGCTGGTTAACCTCGCTCTGAACTGCCTCTCTGTCGCTCTCGGACATAGGGCCGTTAGCAGCCTTAACTGCCAGCTCGTTCATTCTCTGCAGCATATCGTGAACTTCCGTCAGAGCACCTTCAGCGGTCTGCACTGCGCTGATACCGTCCTGAGCGTTGGAAGAAGCCTGAGTCAGACCTCTGATCTGCTTTCTCATCTTCTCGGAAATAGCCAGACCTGCCGCATCATCAGCTGCGCGGTTGATCTTGTAACCGGATGACAGCTTCTCGGTAGCCTTCGCCTGAGCACTGGTGGTAATGCCTAACATTCTGTTAGAGTTCATAGCTGTTAAATTGTGTTGTACTACCATTACATATTCCTCCTTGAAATAGATTGCCTCTTCCTTGAGGCTATTGGTGGGTGCTATCCGTCGGATTCGCACGTTCCGGCCGACCGCATCCAATCATCTGGGATACCCTCCGTCAATCGTGCGCATTGCTTCGGATTCCCAAGGGGTAAGCTTTCAACAGATAATACTGTTTTTGCTTTACTTGATAAGTATATCGGAAGGATTCTAAATTACTTTAGGGCTTTTTTGAAATTTTTTTGAAAGAAAAAAATATTGCTCAAAAAGTATGCTTTTCGGTCCACAACTCCGCACTGTCCCGCACAAAAAAACAGAAAAAGTGAGAGTCTGCCGAATCGGGTTCGGCAGACTCTTTTCAGATTTTTTCCGCCAAACGGTATACATAACCGGCGGTTTTCGATAAAATTCATGGATATTCTACATATTTCATAAGGAGGACCAGGCATGTCAAGGAGAACCTACGGTTATGTGAGAGTATCCACCCGAAGCCAAAAGGAGGACCGGCAGCTGTATGCCATGCGGGAGTTCGGTGTGCCTGCGGAACACATCGTGGTGGAAAAGCAGTCGGGCAAGGACTTCGCCCGCCCCCTGTACCTGCGCCTGGTGCGCTCCCTGCGCAGCGGCGACGTGCTGGTGGTCAAAAGCATCGACCGTCTGGGGCGCAACTACAAGGAGATTCTGGAACAGTGGGCCGGCCTGACCAAGGAGCGCGGGGTGGCCATTGTGGTGCTGGACATGCCCCTGCTGGACACCCGGGAGGACCGGGACCTCACCGGCGTGCTCATTGCCGACATCGTCCTCCAGCTGCTCAGCTACGTGGCCCAGACCGAGCGGGAGTACATCCGCCAGCGCCAGGCGGAGGGCATCGCAGAAGCCAAGAAAAAAGGTGTGCGCTTAGGCCGGCCTCCCACGCCGCTGCCGGAAAACTTCCAGCAGGTCCGTCTGGACTGGCGCAGCAAAAAGCTCACGCTCCAGCAGGCGGCGGACGCTTGCTCCATGCCAGTCGCAACGTTCTACGCAAAAGCAGTCCGTGCCGAACACTCCGCCTGAATCTCTCGCTTTCACCCGGCTGACGAGCTGGTTGAAATATAGTCCCGTACCGAAACGCAATCCGCTGTGCGCACAGCAGATTGTCGGAAGGTACTCCACCCCGCGCCGAAGCAAGGATGCTCCGACGCACTGAACTGCAAATCCCCAAATTTTTTATTGAAAGGAATCAAAGCTATGCGTATCCAACACAACATCATGGCTATGAACGCCTACCGCAACTACAACACCAACACCA
>OFFJ01000283.1_pt1 | contig 43247 bp, 32 predicted proteins | sample 1521261 | NCBI WGS metagenome assembly OFFJ01 (sample SAMEA3504122, study PRJEB24116) | mouse gut metagenome | biome: mouse gut; feature: mouse-associated habitat; material: faeces | place: Denmark | collected 2011 | reverse complement strand
ACGTCGATGGTACTGCGTAAAAGTGGGAGAGTAGATAGCCGCCGTTTTAGAGTCAAGAACTCCAAACAAATGAAAGGAATCAATCGAAAGGTTGGTTCCTTTTTGTGTTTATAGCTGATGACTCTGACTATCCATAAATACATTATTTGTATTTGGTTTATATTTGTTTTGTGGATTATGTAGCATTTGTCTGTGGAATAATTCTACGAACCCCGTTTTTAATAAAGAAGTTGTTCTATTTGGTTGTTTATTTATATGGTTAGTATTTAGGGATATAGCGTTTTTTAACAGATTGTATTGAACAATGGTACGATTATTTCATTCTTACAATATAGAGATAGAACAATAGAAAATTTAAATGTCATTTATAGATATTAGTAATGGTAGGAGAAAGATTAGTAAAAGGAGGTATCGTATTAGTCGCCCTTTTAATGTTGGCAACAGGATGTCGAAAAAAAGAAGAGCCGTTGCGTCCTCTTGTCATAGTTGACAAGCCTCAGAAAGAAGATGTGCAAATTTTTGGTGAATATGTAGGCCGTATTCGTGCCGCAAGTTATGTAGAGATACATGCACGCGTAGAAGGTTATCTGGAAAGGATGCTGTTTGTAGAAGGTAAACAGGTGAAACAAAATGAACCTTTGTTTATAATAAATTCAGCACTTTATAAGGCACGCGTAGAGAAAGCGAAAGCACAGTTAAAGAAGAACGAAGCTCAGGCGGCAAAAGCCAAAAGAGATGTAGAGCGTTTACAGCCGTTGTACGAACAGCATGCGGCCAGCCAGTTGGATCTTGATAACGCATTAGCTTCCCTGGATGATTCGGAGGCAAATATCGCAATGAGCAGAGCTGACCTTGATCAGGCACAACTGGAGCTGGGTTATACAACAGTCACTTCACCGATTGCCGGATATATCAGTGAGCGTTTTGTCGATGTCGGCGCCCTGGTTGGTCCCGGTGTTAACTCCAAATTAGCGGCCGTGGTAAAAAGTGACACAGTATTGGTCGACTTCAAAATGACTGCATTGGATTATCTGCGTGCCGAACGCCGTAACATTAAGTTCGGTGAGCAGGATACGACCCGTTCCTGGCAGCCGACTGTAACCGTGACGCTGGCCGATAATTCCGAATATCCGGTCAAAGGCGTAGTCGACTTTGCCGATCCGATTGTAGATCCCCAAACAGGAACTTTCGGTGTACGTGCAGAATTGGCTAATCCGAATCAGAAATTACTTCCCGGACAGTTCACCCGCGTGAAACTATTATTAGATGTACGTGAACGGTCAATCGTTGTTCCCCGAAAGGCTATTTCCATAGAACAAGGCGGTGTCTTCATCTATATTATCCGGCGTGATAATGTAGCGGAAAAGCGTTTCGTGCAAACAGGACCTGAAATCGGAAATAACATCGTTATTGAACGTGGTCTGGGAGAAAATGAAGCAGTAGTTATCGAAGGCTATCATAAATTAGTTCCTGGTATGCTGGTGCGTCCGGTTCAGGCGGGGGATGACAAAGCCATCGAAGCATATAGAGAGGAGGCAGGAGAATGAAGCCGGGATTCTTTATAGACCGTCCCGTATTCTCGACCGTACTATCTTTATTGATCGTTATTGTCGGGGTTATAGGATTGATGATGTTACCGGTGGACCAGTATCCTCAGATCACACCTCCGGTTGTGAAGATCAGTGCTTCTTATCCGGGAGCCAGTGCCTTGACGGTGTCGCAGGCTGTTGCAACACCGATCGAACAGGAACTGAATGGTACTCCGGGTATGATCTATATGCAGAGCAGCAGTACGAACTCCGGAGGTTTGACTATAACAGTCACATTCGATGTTTCTGCTGATGCTGACCTTGCTGCTGTGGAAATACAAAACCGTGTGAAGCTGGCTGAATCGCGCCTGCCTTCCGATGTTGTTCAGAATGGTATCACCGTGGAAAAGCAATCGGCCAGCCAGTTGATGACGTTAAGCCTGAGTTCGGATGACCCGCGTTTTGATGAAATCTATCTGAGTAACTTCGCAACGATCAATGTGCTCGACGTACTTCGCCGTATTCCGGGTGTGGGACGTGTCTCCAATATCGGTAGCCGTTACTATGGTATGCAGATATGGGTATATCCGGACCGTTTGGCTAATATGGGACTGACGGTAAAAGATATCCAGGCTGCCCTAAAAGAACAGAACAGTGAATCCGCTGCCGGAGAATTAGGTAAACAGCCGGTTATCGACGTGGATATCACTTTGCCGATCACTGCCCGCGGACGTCTGTCTACGGTAAAAGAATTTGAAGATATCGTTGTCCGTGCCAATCCTGACGGATCGATTGTCCGTTTGCGCGATGTCGCGAGAATATCTTTGGAAGCCTCTTCTTATTCTACGGAAAGTGGAATAAACGGAAAGAATGCGGCTATCCTGGGTATTTATATGCTACCGGGTGCCAATGCTCTGGAAGTGGCAACGAATGTAAAAGAAGCGATGAAAGAGATCAGCCAGAACTTTCCGGAAGGGCTGGAATATAAGTTCCCTTTTGATATGACCGAATATATATCACAGTCTATCCATGAAGTTTATAAAACCTTGTTTGAGGCTTTGTTCCTGGTTATACTGGTTGTATTCCTGTCATTACAGAATTGGCGTGCCGCTTTAATCCCGACTATCGCTGTTCCCATATCATTGATCGGGACATTCGGATTTATGCTTATCATGGGATTCTCCCTGAATATGCTGACCTTGCTCGGACTGATCCTGGCGATCGGTATTGTGGTCGACGATGCGATTGTCGTAGTGGAGAATGTGGAACGTATCATGCATGAAGAACGGCTTACAGCCCGCGAAGCCACCCATAAAGCGATGCGTGAATTATCGGGAGCTTTGATTGCTACATCGATGGTGTTGGCAGCAGTGTTCGTTCCGGTGAGTTTCCTGAGCGGGATTACGGGACAACTGTATCGCCAGTTCTCTATTACGATCGTGGTTTCCGTATTGTTGTCGACTGTCGTTGCTTTGACATTAAGCCCGGCGATGTGTGCTTTGATATTACGTCCGACTGTAGGGAAGAAAAACTTCGTCTTCCGGAAGATCAATATATGGCTGCATAAAGGGAATAATAAATATATCCATTTGCTGACCCGTGCGATTACTAATCCCAAAAGAATTCTGGCCGGATTCGGTATGGTACTTGTTTTTATCTTTGTGCTGAACCGGATTATTCCTACCAGTTTTATCCCGGAGGAAGACCAGGGATTTTTTACGGTGGAATTAGTTATGCCCGAAGGTGCGACATTGGAGCGTACCCGTAAAGTAACTGACAGGGCGATAGAATTTCTGGAAAAACAACCGGCTGTCGCCTATGTCCAGAACGTGACGGGAAGCAGTACCCGTGTGGGAACTTCGCAAAGCCGCTCCACGCTTACCGTTATTCTGAAACCCTGGGAAGAACGTAAGTCTTCCGGTATGGGGGTTGAAGATGTGATGGCTGTGGCCCGTAAAGAATTTGAATACTATCCGGAGATACTCGCTTATCTGAATCGTCCGCCGGTAATACCCGGTCTGGGAGAAAGCGGAGGTTTGGAAATGCAGTTGGAAGCCCGCGGTGAAGCCAGTTGGGAAAATTTGGTAAGCGCCACCGATACATTTATGCTATATGCGTCGAAAGCTCCCGAACTGACCGGCGTATCTTCCGCCCTGCAACCGGAGATTCCGCAACTATACTTTGACGTAGACCGTGACCGGGCAAAGTTCCTGGGTATCCCTCTGACGGATATCTTCTCGACGATGAAAGCCTATTTGGGCTCCGTCTACGTGAATGACTTCAATATGTTCAACCGTATATATAAGGTATATATCCAGGCAGAAGCTCCTTATCGCGCCACCCGTGATAATATTGGACTGTTCTTTGTCCGTGCACAAAACGGTTCGATGGTTCCGCTAACCGCTTTGGGTACGACGAGCTATACGACCGGACCGGGTACGATCAAGAAGTTCAATATGTTCTCGACAGCTGCCATCAGTGCAGTGGCTGCCCCCGGCTATAGTTCCGGTGAAGCGATGGCTGCCATGCAACGGATTGCCCGCGAACATTTACCCGATAACATAGGTTTGGAATGGAGTGGTCTGTCCTATCAGGAAAAGAAGGCTGGCGGCCAGACGGGCATGGTCCTTGCACTCGTATTTCTCTTTGTGTTCCTGTTCCTGGCCGCACAGTATGAAAGCTGGATCGTTCCGATCGCTGTTATCTTATCTTTGCCGGTTGCCGCTTTGGGTGCTTATCTGGGAATTTGGGCTACCGGGTTACATAACGATGTCTATTTCCAGATTGGGCTTGTCACGCTGATCGGGCTGGCGGCGAAGAATGCGATCCTGATCGTTGAATTTGCCAAAGTACAGGTCGATGCCGGAGTAGATGTTGTTCAGGCTGCTATCCATGCGGCGCGGATGCGTTTCCGTCCGATCCTGATGACTTCCCTGGCATTCGTATTAGGTATGCTTCCGATGGTGTTGGCTAGTGGACCGGGATCAGCTTCACGCCATAGCATCGGTACAGGGGTGTTCTTTGGTATGTTGGTTGCCATTACGGTAGGTATTGTATTGGTGCCGTTCTTCTTTGTTCTGATTTATAAGATTAAACGAACGCTGCGGATGGATCGTGTTGCGCGGATAATACCTAAAAAGAAGATGCTCTTTTTTATGGTTGCTGCGTCGGCTGTTACCTTCTCTTTTTCATCTTGTAAACTAGGAGAGAAATATGCCCGTCCGGAGTTGAACCTTCCGACTGAATTGGAGGCCGGTGCCGACAGTCTTTCCGTGGATAATATTCCCTGGGAAAGCCTGTATGCCGATACCACTTTGCAACGGCTTATTACGACTGCCCTGGAGAATAATAAAGATATGAAGATAGCAGCCGCCAAGATCAAAGAAATGATTGCAGCCAAACGTATCACTTTTGCCGACCAGTTCCCGGAGATCGGTGCACGTATCTACGGTCAGAAAGAACGGCTGAATTATGGTGGTGATAACCCTAAACCTGATCCTGAATACGGTGCTAAACTCACCCTATCGTGGGAGTTGGATTTATGGGGTAATCTTCGTTGGGCAAATGAAGCGGGTATTGCTGCCTATATGCAATCAGTAGAGGCACAGCGTAGTTTACAATTGACACTGGTCGCCGAAGTTGCCGCTGCTTATTACGAACTGTGTGCCCTCGACCGTCGTCTAAATATTGTTCAGCAAACCCTCGATGCCCGTAGGGAAGGTGTTCGCCTGGCCAAACTTCGTTATGACGGCGGTTTGACCTCCGAGACTTCTTATAACCAGGCTCTGGTAGAATTGGCACGTACGGAAACTCTCGTCCCGTCATTGGAACGTCAGATACGGATAAAGGAAAGCGACCTGTCTCTCCTGTTGGGCGAGTATCCGGGATATATCCCCCGTGGCTTGTCTCTTAGTGAACAGCATTTGCCGGACGCCCTACCTGTAGGACTGCCTTCGGCGTTACTTGAACGTCGTCCCGATATGCGCCAGGCGGAGTTGAAGTTACGTGAAGCGAATGCTAAAGTAGGAGTTGCCTATACCGACCTGTTCCCTAAGATCAGTCTAACCGGTAACTTAGGAGCGGAAAGTGAAGAACTGGGCGACCTGCTGAAAAGTCCGGCCTGGTTTTTGGCCGGCGATCTGCTGCAACCACTTTTTGCTATGGGTAAGAACAAAGCAAAACTGAAGGCTGCAAAAGCTCGTTACGAACAGGAAGTGTACAGCTATCAGAAAAGTGTGATCGGCGCTTTCAAAGAAGTGAACGATGCAATCGTAACTATCCATATGGCAAAAGACATCCGTCGCTCGCAGGAAAAACTGGAAGCTGCTTCAAGAAAGTACGTGCAACTGGCAGAACTGCAATATATAAACGGAGTAACCAATTATATTGATGTGTTGGATGCCCAGCGTGGTTATTTGGATGCCCAGATCAGCCTGAATAATGCGGTGTTGGATGAACTGCTGTCGGTAGTTTATTTATACAAAGCATTGGGGGGAGGTTATCAGGTACAATAGAAGCTATCTTAAAAAGAATTCGCCCCGCGATCACCTATATGAAGGTTGGGCGGGGCGAAAAATATAAGTTAAAAAGTCACCTTCCTTTCAATCTTAATCAGCTGTGATATTATCACTTTCAGTATCACCTTCACCCCAGTCGGAAACAGTGACATCACCCAGGATTACTCCTTCACCATTCAAACGAAGCTTGAGCGTGGTGTTTTTGCCTTGCAGTAAATTGATGGCTTCTGTCGGCTGATAGGTGAATATATTATCTCCGACGGCAATAGCGATTGTGATACCATTTGTTTTCTGGATAATCTGTGCCGGCAGGACAGCACTGAAGATACTACCGTTTTCCAGCGGTTTGATATTCGTTTTAGAGGTCCCGCTAACAGCTGTCGTTGCCGGGGTTGTTTCAGTACTATTGTATGTAACCGTATAATCAGCTACGGCATCTTTGATCGTAACCAAATTGATAACGGCATCCTCTATCGCTTTTGCATTCACTTCGATGGTCAGCTTGGCTAACGCATGCTTTAAGTCGAGAGACAGCGCGGTGTATTTGGTGGCATCTTCGGCTTTTGTTATCGACTTGTAGGCAACCAGCAGGTCCGATTTTTTATAATTGTCGGCTGTGCTTTGGTCTGCTTCCACTTTGGTTGTGGTGGGGGCAGCAACAGGAGCGGTAGCATAAAAAGGGAGAGTACTACCGGCAGCGGCAGTATGCAAAGTAGTCCATTTCATCTTATCCGTACCCAGATCCCAGATGGCACCGTCGTAGCGGAAATCGGCATACTGGCCGGTAGTTGAACTTCCGGCAGTGTTGTAATACAGATACAGCTTGTCACCTGTCTCTCCGTAGACACTGCCTGCCTTTGTGATCACTTCGCCTGTTACGGTGGGGGCAATCGTTACATACTCGCTGCCGATGGCAGGCGTCGGGTCATTCTCGTTATTACATGCGGTGAATAACAGTGCGCTAAGCGCTAAAGCGGCTGTGCCGCTTACGATACATTTTGTGTTCATAATTTTGATATTTAATTAGTGAATAAAAAGTGTTATAGTTGTATGCTAATCAGGATTGCGGGGTATCGATTGTGATATCGCCGTCTGCCGTGGCCGTTTCCCAGTCGGTTACCTGTATGTTGTCCAGTTCGACACTTGTACCCTGTACTGTCAGCGTCAGGATGGTGTGTGTGCCGTTTTTCAGAGCGACAGGGGATGAAGGGGCATAGGTATATGTATTGTTTTCACTTCCGACCGTAGTGGTCGTTTTTACTTTTGCACCACTGCTGCTGATCTGTTGTGCCGGGAGGATGACGGAATAGACCTTTATCGTTTTTGAACTACTGCTTGTCTCATAGGTTTCGTCTGCTTCGGCATGCGGCGTGAGCTCTACCACACTGGCTTCAGACTTGACTGCTACTGTAGCCGGAACGGTTGCGGTAGGTGCCGTAGAGGTATAATTGACTGTATACTTCTTTTGGGCATTCTGAATAACAACTTCAGAAGACGTAAGATTGCTTATGGCACCAACCTTCACCTTTACTGTCAGCTTGGCCAGCATGTGTTTGAAAACAAGAGGAACATTCGCCTTTTTCGTGGTGACCTCTGTGAATGCCATCAGCAGGTCGGAGTTGGCGAAGTTATCGTTGCTGCTTTGGTCTTGTTCGACAGAGCCTGTTGTTGCGTTGGCCAGATCTTTGGGGGAGACGGCGAAGAAAGGATATTTCCCGCTAACAGCTTCGAGATCATCCCAAAAGATGCCGGTTCCTGCGTATTCTTTTGCCCAGCCGGCGTTATAGACATAAACTCCTTTTTCGTATGCCGTTGTATTACTACCATCTTTATAATACAGATAGATTTTCTTGTCTCCCTCTGCCGGTTGGTAGTTTTGGTCCGCTTTAGTCACTACCTCTCCGCTTATGGAAGCGGAGATAGCTACCGGAGCATTCTCATTTGGATTGACCTCAGTTTCATTCCCTACACAGGCGGTTAGCATTGCCAGGCTGCAACTAAAGGTCAGGGCTGCATAAGTGAATTTCATTGTTTTCATATTATCTGTTTTTTAATTGTCTATTTGTTCATGTTTTATCTTCAATTACTCCCGTCCGGTAAAATGGTAATATCGTAAATGATATTCTCCCAATCGCTCAGGGTGACCTTAATACGGAGGATATCCGAGTCGGGAGCCGGGTCTGGATCCGGATCGGGATCCGGTGTTGGCTCTGGGTCAGGTGTCGGATCCGGATCCGGATCAGGTGTGGGATCCGGGTCGGGTACAGGCTCCTCCGGTATCTCTATCTGTATATCGATGGAAATACCTGCTTGCAATACTCCTTCCGGTAGGTATTTGTTCAGGGGGACTTCCAGCGGATCGCGTCCCAGTGTCTGTATGCTTAGCGACAGTTCCGGCTTTTGCCCATCCGGCTGTCCGGGCCATCCCGGCAGTGCATACAGGTATCCGCCCGTTCCGTCGGATTGTACGATAAAAGGCTGGGAGACAGGCTCGCCATATTCCACGAATGCCTCGTCGGGCAGGCTCCAGATACCCTGTGCCGGGTTACCATGGAATGTGATGGTCGTTTCGTCTGCTTTCGTAGCGGAGACACTGCTTCTTTGGAGATTAGCTTTGCTCGCTTTATTCAGACTTACATACAACCGTGTGAGCCGGTGTACCAGCATAATGCTTGCTTCGGGCTGTCCGGCATGGATTCCAGCGGTACGTGCCGCCGTCATCAGGGGGCGTCCCAGGGCTGTCAGTTCGCGGCTGTCTACCGGTAGCCGGAGCCTGTCGGATTGCAGGGCGGCCGAAGCCGGACGGTAGGCCATCAGGTCTACCTCACTGCTATCGGACGGCAGGAATGCACTGTCGGCTACGGATACGGGTAGGAAGCGTCCCGGATGATCCGCACCCTCCCCGAAAGCATAACGATATAAAGCGGTATCGCCCAAAGCCGTGCGGCCATTGGGCTCCGCCAGCACCAGATGCAGTGTATCGGCTACCGACCACGGTTCGGGATTATCTCCGGCTGGAAGGGCCAGCAGGCGGAGAGCCACCGCACGCGGAGCATCCGGCACAACGGGTGTTGGCGGTGTGGGAGGTACAGGATCCGGCGGCACAGGCCCCGGTTCCGGATCATCTTTGCCGCAAGCGACAAACAACAACCCAATTCCTGACAGTGCGAATACTGTCAGGAGTTTTCTCCAGTTTGTAAATAGGGGATATTTCAATGTATGCATGTTCTCTTTCAATATTATGTTACATCAATCGTTTGCAAATCGGCTTTAATATGATCAGGACCTACTCATAATAATATTTCATGTGTATAGTCGGACCTGTTTCAGACGGGGTGGGTGAGGCTTTGTAGTGACAGGCAAAAAGACCTTGAGTTTCTATTTCACGATTTAGTTCACCAATAAGATTTTCCTCGCTGAGTTCTTCGAGCGATGATAGCATATAGTTATCTCTCCCCGTTATCCCAAAGACATTATAGTAATAGCATTTTTCCATTCTGTTGGTAACTGCTCCGACATAACTATCACCAGGATTATCATTGACCTGGCAATTGTACATCAGACAACAATAAATCAAACCGTTATTTTGCCCTGCAATCGCTGCCAGCGCGTCTTCCTCCTTTTTGGACAAAGTGATATCATGCGCAATACAACCTATAACATATGAATTTACGATTACCCTACCGACTATACAACCGGCATAGCGACCTCCTACTATGGAAGAACCCTCTTCCGCTTGTGCTGTACATGCAGCAAGAATTTTCCTGTCCGCCATATAATTCCCAGCATACTCTCCCACTATTCCTCCGGCATATCCCTCGGCGGTAAGTTGAATACGACCTTTTACATGGCAATCGGTAATGGAGCCTTCTGATAGTCCGACAATAGCTCCAATAACTGGCACTGAACGATTTTCAGTCATAGTAACTCCGTCTATCGTGAGTCCTTTTATTTCACTGTTTGAATTAGCTGCGCAGAAGAATCCTAAGTAATTATAAGGTCCTTTCATGTCTAAATTCAGATTAGATATCGTATGCCCATTGCCATTGAAAGTGCCATCAAAGCTTTCGATCGGTATCCATTCTTCATTCTTCAGATCGATATCCATATATAAGTTGATAACATCTTCACCAGCCTCTCTACTAGTCCATCTGGCGAGATCACCACGATTATTCACCGCATCCCTGAATGCTTTCAAATCTTCCAACGTATAAATACCCAACCTGGCTTTTTGGACATCAATAGCCGCTACATCTACCCTGCTATTCATGGTTATTGTTTCGATCCCTTCGATCTGTAATTCGGCATCACGGCTAATGTTCACGTCGAACAGATAGCAGTTGCCCGGCTCGAAGGGGACTGGAAAGCCTCTGCTACCGGAAGGAATGCTCAGTGTTGTTCCGTCCGGAAGGGTAACGGTAAACAGGTTTTGGAAATTCGCCGACACTTTCTGTGGAACTATCCGCATAAAATATTCGGAGGGGAGATCGGTTGCCAAGTCACCCCTGGAGGGTGATATATCGGTGTTTAGGATCGTTGACGATCCCGAAACACCGATTAACTGCGGTTTCGCTTGTTCTGTATTCCAGTTCTTGTTTGTCGAGCATGTCCCTATCCTCAGCAAAGCGCTCCCGATCGTATATTTTCCGGCTGTTTCCCTCTTCTGGTCGTCTTTCAGTATGCGTACGCCGATGCAGGCATAGGCGGGTGAGAGCTGGACGTTTGTTATGTTTCCGTTGCTGACGGATATGTTGTCGTTGGTGTAGCAGACCGGTGTGTTTTCGTCCAGCCATCCGTATATGGTAAGCGGTGTGGAGGCGGCGCTGCCTGCTATCGTCAAGGCTTCTCCCTGAGTCTCTGGTGTGAAGGTGATAGGGGAGGTGGAGGTTACCTGATACGTTTTACCGTAGGTGCTATATTCCTCCGGAGTGGTATTCAACGCTATCGTGACCGTCGGATTACCTGCACCACGGGAACTGACCTCGCCGGTATAGGCCTGAAAGGATGCGGAGATACTGAGGGGTACTTTGGATCCGTCCTCTGTTTCTTCGTGTGTGCAACCGGACAAGGCACCTGTCAGTGCCAATATCCCTGCTATGTATTTACTGAGTATGCGATATGATTTCATTGCTGATCTGTATTATTGTATGGATATTAATCGGGGGTGAAAGTTGAACCGACAGGCTGATAGTAAAAGTCTGCGATTGTGATACCGGTCACGGTTATCGTAACATCGAGTGAGATATCCAGTGAGGCAGTGAGCGTAAGGCGTTTGCCTTCCAGGTCTGCTTCGTTGTTTGTATTGTTGTAAGTAATGGTAGCCGTTTGCCCTTTCAGGGAGGCAGGCGTTCCGCTGCCTGAGCCCAGGGTGAGGGTTGCCAGTGACACGCCCGTGCCTTTCGGCAGATTGGCGGGGGGAATGATGGCACGGAAAGTAGCCGCATTATGACAGGCGGATACCCGGCCGGCCGGGTTCGACACGTTTACCGTTAACTCGGAAGCGTCTGCCATTGTCGATGCAAACTGTCCTTCGGTCCAGCCGTTGCCTTCGGTTATTTCGATCACCAGGTCGGTGTATCGATGGGAGAGGGTACCGTCGATCGTCAGGAAATCGAGCGATCCGTTACCTGTCATATAGTCGGCCAGACGGTAGCTCTCCGGGGATGTCTGGTCGGTGATGAGCGCCTGTGTGCCGAACGTGAGGGCGATGTCGTTGGCGGCCACTGTGCCGAGCGCTTCCTTGGTGAAACCTGTATTGCCGCATGTCCATCCTCCGGAGCCAGTACGGGTGTAGACGGCTGTCAGGCCGTTGACGGTTGCGGTCAACTGATCGTTTTGCAGCCACACCCACGTGGGCGTTCCGTCGGCGCGTGTGCTGATCTCTCCGATACCGATGGGAGTTCCTCCGGCATGCGGTTTCTCTGCCAGTTCGTTCGAACAACTTACTGTCAGCAGGATGATGATAGACAGGTAGTAAAACTTCATGATTCAGGCGTGAATGGAATTATTAATTGAACCGGGGTGATGATACCGGAATTGAATTCTATATAAGTACTCTCGTCATATGCGTTGAACAACGGGATATCTATATCGTCGTGTGTACCTGACTCCATCGGGGTCAGATAGACACCGTAGGCTGTAAAGGAACCTTTGTAAAATACATTGATGGTTTCATCGGTAATCGGAAACACGGGTGTCGTTTCTCCTCCTCCCGTCCAGTCTGGGGTAGTGTAGAATTTAGCATTTGTGAAATATAAAGTTCTGTCGCCCGCCTGAATGGGAGGATTAAGGATCAGGATTTTTATATATAAACAGGTATAATCTGCCGGACGTTTGAACTGGCCGAAATTGCAATTATAATAGTGTGAATCGTAAGTCGTAACTGCATCGGCAATCAGGTATTCCTCAGTGCTATAACCGGGATTGTCCGGTATCGGGGTACCGTATTCCGCTTTTATCTTCACCGGGGCGCTGTTGTCTGCGGTTGCAGGGAGAAAGAATGTAGTGCCGTCTTTTTTTTCCCACTTTCCCTCGGCGTTTAATACAAAGGGTTCGGTTACAGGGGTGCCGTCCAGTGTATAAGTCAGCTTGATCTCATCGCCTGTATTAAACTTTGTTTTAACGATGGGAGGTAGCTCGGTATCCCAGGCTTTCGTCCCCATCGGGCTGACCTCTATCTGCTCGATGCCGCCTATGTTGACCTCTACCGGAATCCATTCTCCGGTTGCCGGTTGCTCTTCGACGGAACATCCCGCCATGACCGACAGGTATAGCAGGCAGATGATGGCACGGAGGGTCGGGTTCAGCTTTTCAAGCATTCTTTTTCCGGGTTTGAATTTCACGCTGGTACGTGCCGGTATCGCATGGTTCGTTCCGTTTTTCGGGTTCCGGCCCGGACGTGCCGCCTGATGCCAGGGTGAAAATGTTCCGAAATTCTGTATCGTGAGATATTCGTTCCCAGCCAGAATCGCTTCCACTTCTTCTATCAGTGTGTTTAGATAGCGTAGACTATCGCTATGGCTGATGTGCAGGCGTTTCGCCACATGGTTGGCTAAGTCTGATTTATTCATATTTATAGGATGAGAAAATTGTTTGCTTTTTGCGGTGTATTCGGATGTTTTTTTGACGGAGGGCATCAACCCGTGTTGACGGTTGTCGTCGGTTCTCTTTGACGGTCGCCGTCAACGATCGTTGACGATGACCGTCAAAGAGGGTAGAGCGTATTATTCTATTTCGGGGCGATCGCTTCCGCCGTTGCCGACAGTGAGGACATAGAGAAAACGGTTGCGCCGCACTTCTTTTACCAGTGTCTTGCTGTTGGTTCCCGCCTGGGTAGCTACTTCCAGATAATAGGTCCCATCGGCTAGTTGGGGAATGATAAATGAGAAGTAGGAAGGATCGTTGCGCGAAAGGGCTGTCATAGGAACGGCCGTTTCGGTCTCGTCGCTTGTCTTGATAAAGAAGAAACCGATGGGTTTGCCTTCTTCACCGACAATACGTACGCGCTTTCCTTCGCCATTGAGACTGCCGCCCGGGGTGATCCGGCCATTTACTTCGCCTGTGACTACATCGGTTACTTTGGTAATGGTTGGCAATCCTTCCGATACCTGGCCGACTATGACACTGATACTTTCCAGCTCTTCTTTTAATATGGCACGTGGGGAACAGCGCAGTGTGACGCTGTTGCGGTTAGGATCGAACTTAGCTCCCGGTCCGATAAATGAACCGTCAACGCCTAATGAATTGTTGGCAAGACCAAACTCGACAGTAGCGGCATTGAATAATTCTATCTTTGCCTGTTCCTCAAGATCGTTGTAGGCATTTTCTAGTTCGGAGGCTGTGAATTTACTTTTACCTTTGGCGGCCAATTTGCAAAGGTCTTTGATTGTTCGATTGGCTGTGTAGGTGACATTGAAAGTATAATCATCTTCACGCTCTGTCAGCATATTTGCTACTAGATTGCCGGTAATGCTGTGTTTTTTAGGATCGTTTGTTGCCATAATGAATGTATTTTATCATAGTTCTTAATGAACTATGGTAAATTATGAATATCCAAAGTCTTATAAATCAATACTTAGAATCTGAAAAATAGTTAATTCGGTATGCTTTTGAGTGATTTTATTTATAATGAAATAAATTGTTATACTCTTTGTATATCAATATTTCTTCCTATATTTGTGGCGGTTAATAAAAGATTAGTTCATTAAGAACTATTATATAAAAAGTCTGTTGTTTGTTCTTCGAATTTATTTTTCCCCTTCAGAAAGAGTAAAGTCGTAATAAAAAAATCTTGTCTGGGATACGCTACCGAATCGTATATTTTGTTTAAGTTTGTACTTCTGAAAAATAAATAGAGAGGAATTGCAATGCCATTAAATTTACAAAAGAATTTACCCGCTATCGAGCTTCTGAAGAAGGAACACATCTTTGTGATGGATTCCTTGCGTGCATCATCCCAGGATATTCGTCCGCTACGTGTCGTAGTGCTGAACCTGATGCCGTTGAAGATCACGACAGAGACAGACTTGATCCGTCTGTTGAGTAATACCCCTTTGCAGGTGGAGCTGGACTTTATGAAGATAAAGGGCCATACCCCAAAGAATACTCCGATCGAACATATGCAGGAGTTTTATAAGGACTTCGACGATATAGAGAACGATTATTATGATGGTATGATCATTACCGGTGCACCTGTGGAGCAGATGCCTTTTGAGGAAGTGAGCTACTGGGATGAAGTGACGATGATCTTTGACTGGGCGCGTACGCATGTAACCTCTACATTATATATCTGTTGGGCGGCGCAGGCGGGATTGTATCATTTCTATGGTGTGCCTAAATATGATTTGCCGGCAAAGATGTTCGGTGTGTTCCGGCATACGTTGCGTGAGCCTTATCTGCCGATATTCCGAGGGTTCGATGATGAGTTTTATGTGCCTCACAGCCGTCATACCGAAATACGTCGCGAAGATATCCGGAAGGTGCCGGAGTTGACGCTTCTTTCGGAGAGCGAGGAGTCGGGCGTTTATATGGCGATGTCGCGCGGCGGACGTGAGTTTTATATTACGGGCCATTCCGAATATTCGCCTTATACGTTGAGCGATGAATATATCCGCGACCTGAATAAAGGCCTTCCTATTTCCGTTCCCCACAACTATTACCGCAACAACGACCCGGCCCAGGGCCCTGTAGTCCGTTGGCGCGGCCATGCGAACCTGTTGTTCACAAACTGGCTGAACTATTACGTTTACCAGGCAACTCCGTTCAATATTGAGGATATAAAGAATTTGGGGAGTTTGTAAATATTGCTACCGAAAGGGGCTGACGAAACGATTAAATAGAGAGTATATATGGCAAAGAAAATACCTTACGGATTAACGGATTATTTTCGTATTGTAACAGAAGATTTTTACTATGTGGATAAGACGAAATATATTGAAGATCTGGAAAAGACAGCAGCTTTCCTGTTTCTGATCCGTCCGCGCCGTTTCGGGAAATCGTTGTTCCTGAATATGCTTAACTGCTATTACGATGTGAAATATGCCGACCGTTTTGAGGAACTGTTCGGCAATCAATACATCGGCAATCATCCGACTGCTGAACAGGGTAAATACCTGGTTTTACGTTTTAATTTCAGCATGGTAAGGGCTACGGACGATAAACTGGAAGCTGCCTTCAACCGGCATATCAGTCTGGAAACAGCGTATTTTGCCAGCGTATATGCTTCTTATTTTAAACCTGATTTCCAGGAACAGCTAAAATTGATTCCGGAGGCTGCCGGACGTTTGGAATATATTTGCCTGTGTGCCAAAGAACAAGGGTTGTCTATCTACTTGCTGATCGACGAATACGATAATTTTACCAATACGATATTATCCTCTAAAGGAAATGATGTGTATCATTCTTTGACGCACGATTCAGGTTTCTATCGCTCATTTTTTAATGTGGTAAAAGGTGTTACCACCGGAGCGGAAGCCCCTGTGAAACGAATGTTCATTACCGGTGTGTCGCCTGTTACGTTGGATGACGTGACGAGTGGTTTCAATATCGGGACGAATATAACGACAGATGAACGGTTTAATTCGATGGTCGGTTTCAGCGAATCGGAACTGCATGAGATGTTATCTTATTACCAATCGGAAGGTATGCTGGTCGATTCTATCGATGATATTGTCCGGATGATGAAACCCTGGTACGATAATTACTGTTTTGCCAAAGAATGTATCGGGAAGACGATGTATAATTCGGATATGGTGCTCTATTTCCTGAATAATTATTTGCAGAGGAAACGTCCGCCTTCCGAAATGGTCGACCGTAATATCCGGACGGATTACAGCAAATTGCGCCATTTTATCCGTATCGACAGGATGCAGGAAGAAGGTTGTTCGGTCATTACAAAGTTGATCGATACCGGCGAAGTGAACGGAAACGTGATAAAAGACAGTTTTCCAGCAGAGAACCTGGCCGATCCGGGTAACTTTACCTCACTGTTATATTATTTCGGTTTGTTGACTTATGACCGGATGGAATATGGCGAAACGATCATGAAAGTACCCAACCTGGCCGTCCGCGAACAGATTTACAGTTATCTGGTGGAAGCGATGAAAGAACGCGAGTCGGTCGTTTTTCCTTTTATGGACTTGTCCGACCGGATGCGGCGTATGGCTTATTTCGGGGAGTGGGAAGCTGCTTTGGACTTTTTTGCCCGTCAGGTTGATAAGAAAGCGGTTCTTCGTGATGTGATCTATCAGGAGTCGACCATTAAAACACTGATGGTTGCTTATATGGGGTTGACGGATTACTTTATTATCTGGCCTGAGTTTGAGGCAGGCCGTGGTTTCTCCGATCTTTACCTGATGCCCAACCTGGCAAACTATCCGGATATGCAATATTCCTATTTGGTAGAGTTGAAATTCCTGAAACGGGATGATACGACAACCGATGTGGAAGCCTTATTGCAGGAAGCCGAAAAACAATTGCGCCGTTACGCTACTGACGAGAAGATACTCAGTAGCACCGGTAACACCCGCTTACGCCTGCTAGCCGCTGTTTACCGTGGCTGGCAACCGGAGGCAATGCGCGAATTTGTTTTGTGAGTTGTACTTTTTTGATAAATCTGAAATAACAATATGCCAATAAAACCCCGCCGCATAGAATTATTATCGCCGGCTAAAGATCTGAACTGTGGTATTGAAGCCATTAATCATGGGGCTGATGCCGTGTATATCGGTGCGCCGAAGTTTGGAGCCCGTGCCGCTGCCGGAAATACGTTGGAGGATATTCGTGCTCTTTGTGAATATGCTCATTTATATAATGCCCGTATCTATGTGGCTTTAAATACCATTCTGCGGGAAGAAGAATTGCCGGAAGCGGAGCAACTGATCCGGCAACTCTATCTGGCAGGAGCTGATGCTCTGATCGTACAGGACATGGGGATCACTCGCTTGAATCTGCCGCCTATCCCGCTGCATGCCAGCACACAAACGGATAACCGTACGCCTGAAAAGGTGAAGTTCCTGGAGGCGGCCGGTTTTACACAGGTGGTTCTGGCGCGTGAATTGTCGTTGAATGAGATTCGTTGCATATCGGAACAGGTCTCTGTCCCGCTGGAGGTTTTTGTGCATGGCGCATTATGTGTGAGTTACAGCGGGCAGTGCTATCTGAGCGCGGCTTTGAGCGGGCGAAGCGCAAACCGGGGAGAGTGTGCGCAATATTGCCGGTTGCCTTATTCGATGGTGGATGCGAACGGGACGGAGATCGTTCATAACAAACATTTGTTATCACTCAAGGATATGAACCGTTCCGACCAACTGGAAGCCCTGCTGGATGCGGGTGCTTCTTCTTTTAAAATAGAAGGGCGCTTGAAAGATGTCACTTATGTAAAGAATATAACGGCTTATTACCGGAAGAAACTGGATGCTATCCTAGCACGTCGTCCGGAATATTGCCGTGCATCGGCGGGTAAGAGTACCTATGAGTTTGAGCCGGTAGCCGAGAAAAGTTTCAACCGGGGATTTACTCCTTTCTTCCTGCATGAACGTACAAAAGATATAGCAGCTTTCAATACTCCGAAATCGTTAGGTGAACCTGTCGGAACCGTCAAGGAACTGAAAGGCAATTCGTTTACCATCGCCGGAGTGAAGCAACTGAATAATGGGGATGGCTTGGTATTCTTCAATAGTCGCGGTGAGTTGGAAGGGTTTCGTGTCAACAGGGTAGAGGCGAATCGTGTCTTTCCGTTGGATATGCCGGATATAAAGCCCAAGACGCCTTTGTATCGTAACTTTGACCAGGTTTTTGAAAAGCAGTTGGCGAAACCTTCTGCCGAACGTAAGCTGGTTGTAAAGATCGAATTCCTGAATAATCCTTTCGGTTTTACGTTGGTGATGGAAGATGAAACGGGAGCACGTGTGATGCTGACCGAGCCGTTCGATAAAGAGCTGGCACGTCGTGACCAGGCCGACAATATCCGGACGCAACTTGCCAAATTGGGGAACACGCCGTTTGAAGCATCGGAAGTACATATAGGAATGGGGGAAAACTGGTTCGTCCCGTCGTCTCTTCTGGCGGATATGCGTCGCAAGGCCGTAGAGAAGTTGCAGTCAGATCGTATGATCCGTTATCAGCGTGAACTCTCGCGTAAGGTTGAACCTGCGAAAGAGGTTCCTTTTCCGGAACGCCAGTTGACTTATCTGGGGAATGTATCAAATAGCCGGGCGGAAGCTTTTTATAAGGCGCATGGAGTAGAGACGGTTGCAGATGCTTTCGAATTAAAGCCGGAGAAAGATGTTCCGTTGATGTTTAGCAAGCATTGCTTGCGGTATAGCATGGGATGGTGTCCGACGTATCAGAAAGAGAAGTCACCTTATAAGGAACCCTATTACCTTTTATATAAGGATACCCGGCTGAGGTTGCAGTTTGATTGTAAGCGGTGTCAGATGCTGGTGTATGAAGCACCTAGTCAAAAGTAACAATCAATTCTGATAATGACTGCATTAATAATAAAAACGACTCGTTATGAAACAACAACTATTCGCCTTTTTACTCGTCTTGTTTACTTTGATCTCTTGTGGCGATAAACCGCTGGACCCTTCGAAACCCGTTTACGTGACAGTGAAAACGACTATGGGAGATGTTACTGTCCTGTTGTATGATGACACTCCCTTGCATCGTGATAACTTCATCCGGTTGTGCCAGTCGGGTGAATATGAGGGGATGCTATTTCACCGTATCATTAAAGACTTTGTTGTGCAAGGCGGTGATCCGACCAGCAAAGCCCATGAACCAGGTGTTTTGTATGGAGACGGTGATGGTGGTTATACCGTTCCTGCCGAGATACTTCCCAACCATTTCAATAAACGAGGTGCTCTGATCGATGCCAAGGAAAGCGATGATGTAAATCCCGAACGTGCATCGGCCGGAACTCAGTTTTGTTTTGTGCAGGGGAAGAAACATTCTGATGCTGAACTGGATGAGAAAGAGGTACGGATCAACCAGATTCGCCGTAACTGGTTATATTATAAATTTCTGGACCGGTTGAAGAAAGAAGACCCGGCACTGGCTGCCGACTCTTTGGAAACGGAACTGACAAACCGTGCTTTGGTTATGGTGGAGGATACATTGGCTGACCTGGGCCCGTATGTTATTCCCGCCGAACACCGCGAAGTATATAAGACGGTTGGCGGAGTGCCCCACCTGGATAGTTCCGTGACGATCTTCGGAGAAGTGGTGGACGGTTTCGATATCGTAGAGAAAATGTCGCTGGTGAAAACAGATAAGAATGATCGGCCTATCCGGGATGTTATGATCAAATCGACGAAAGTATTTCAAAAGTAACTAGTCCCCGTACTTGACACGGGACCGCATAAGGGCTGTCTGTATCAATTGATAATAGGATATATGGGCGGTGCCTTTGCGATCCCGTGTCAGGCACGGGAACAGTTTGCCATCGTATGTTGTTCTATAGAAAGTAATCAAACAACATACAGTCATGAAGAAAATAGTTATCATAGGCGCGACCGGCTATGTCGGATCCGCTATTCTGAAAGAAGCATTAGGCAGAGGGCATCAAGTAAAAGCCATCGTCAGAGATCCGTCGAAACTGACTTTAATCCATCCGCATCTGAAAGTCGTGGGAGGGAGTGTGACCGATACGGACTTTTTATCTCGCGAACTGGCTAAGTCGGATGCGGTGATCAGTGCTTTTAATCCGGGCTGGTCGAATCCCAATATTTATGAAGAGACACTGGAAGGCTATGGCTCTATCCTTTGTGCCGTTCGCAACTCCGGTGTGCATCGTTTCCTGATGGTTGGCGGAGCAGGCAGTTTGTTGGTGGCTCCCGGTCGTCAGCTGATGGATGAACCGGACGTTCCCAAGAAACTTTTACCGGGAATACGAGGGATGGCAAAGGTTTATACCGATTTGTTGTTGCCGGAAAAGTCGGTGGATTGGGTTTTCCTGAGTCCTGCGGCTAATATGGCACCGGGAGAGCGTACCGGAAAGTTCCGTCTGGGAAAAGATGAACTGATTGTCGATGAAAGTGGGGATAGCAATATCTCCGTAGAAGATTTCGCTGTAGCCATGATTGATGAACTGGAACAGGAAAAGCATCATCAGGAGCGATTTACACTCGGGTACTAAGTGTCTTTGGCAAAAACAGTTGCAGTCATTCGAATAGTTGTTGCTTTACACTTATTATGCTTATCTTTGTCAGGAAGTAGAGATAAAGATAGATGTAAAAAGAGATAATTATGGCAAAGATTAAAAACATTGTATTTGATTTAGGAGGAGTTTTTATAGACCTGGACCATGATCAGGCAGTTCGTCGTTTCAAAGAGATCGGGGTGGAGGATGCGGAACAGTTGCTGGATCCTTATGAGCAGAAAGGTATCTTTCTGGAAGTAGAAAACGGTACGATCAGTGCTGACGAGTTTTGCCAAAAGCTTCAGGAGCATACGGGGAAGGACCTGACGTATGAAGATATAAAATCCGGTTGGCTGGGATTTATCGCCGATACGCCTCAATATAAGCTCGATTATGTGTTGAAACTTCGCGAGCACTACAATGTTTATCTGTTGAGCAATACCAATCCCATCATCCAGGAAGGGTGGGCAAGGACAAACGAGTTTACTCCGGCAGGTCGTCCGATCGGTGCCTATTTTGACAAAATGTACACCTCGTATGAAGTCGGCGTAACGAAACCCGACCGGCGTATCTTTGACTATATGATCAAAGACAGCGGACTGATTCCGGCAGAGACGCTCTTTGTGGATGATGGTAAAAGCAATATCGAAGTAGGACGTACATTGGGCTTCATCACCTACCAACCCCAAAACGGGGAAGATTGGCGTGAAGCTATCGATGCGCTGTTGAAATAAACCGATTGGGGGTATTCAACGGAACCACTTTCCCATAACACTGTAAAGCCTGTCTATTTCTATGGGTTTGGCGATATGTTCGTTCATTCCGGCTTCCAGGCTTAGCCGCACGTCTTCGGCAAAAGCGTTGGCCGACATGGCTACGATCGGTAAGTCCTTGGTGTCTTGCCGGTCGAGAAGACGGATTTGCCGGGTGGCTTCAAGACCGTCCATGACAGGCATTTGTATATCCATAATTATGAAATCGTAATATCCTTCAGGGGAAGCGGAAACCTTGTTTACGGCTTCCAGCCCGTCGCTGGCTGTTTCAATTTCAGCACCGGTTTCCTGTAGCAATTCATAAGCGATCTCACGGTTCAGGTCGTTGTCTTCCACAACGAGTATCCGTTTGCCTGGGAAAGAGGCGACGATAGATGGTACGATAGTGACCTCTTCTTCCTCTTTTTTGTTTGTGGCAAACTTTTTCATCAGGAGGAACAGTTTGGACTTCATGATAGGCTTACAGATGAAACCGTTAACCCCAACTTTCAAGGCTTCGATTTCGTAGTCGGAATAGTCGTAAGCCGAAATGATGATGATAGGAACATCCGGTCCTACGCATTCCCGTATTTTGTAGGTTGTTTCAATGCCATTCATGTTGGGCATCATCAGGTCTATGATGATTGCAAAATACTTGTTCCCGTCGCTTACTTTCTGTACGGCGTCCTGACCGGAAAGAACCCATTCCGGCTTCATCCCTAATTCTTGCAGGTTTTCACAGGCTATTTCGCAGGATATATCATCATCATCCACAACCAATACCGGCAGGTCTATTAATAGATTGTTGTCGTATTCATCCATGCCTCCCAGTTTGACATGGAATCTCATGGTGAATTTGGAACCTTTTCCATATTCGCTTTCTACCAGGATATCCCCGTTCATCATCTGGGCGATATGACGACTGATCGCCATACCGAGTCCGGTACCCTGGATATTGCGGATGGCTTTATCGTCCGACCGTTCGAACGGCTCGAATACTTTGCTTAAGAATTCAGGTTTCATTCCTATGCCATTGTCCGTGACGGCTATTTCAAATTGCCCGTAACCGTTATAAACGGAAGGTTTCTCCTCGACTGAAATTTGTATTAGTCCTTTGTTCGGGGTATATTTGATTGCATTTGTCAGCATATTCAACAGTGCTTGTTGTATGCGTTGTACGTCACCGATCAGGCATTCGTGCTTTACTTTGCTGTGTATTACTAACTTTTGCTTTTTGGCTTCAAAGGCCGACTGCACCATGATAAATAAACTTTCCAGCAGTTCATCGAGTTTGAATGTCTCTTCCGTCAGCATGATCTTACCGCTTTCGAGCTTCGACATATCCAGTACTTCGTTTATCAGGTTGAGCAGGAGCTTGGAAGATATGGTTATCTTCTTCAGACAATCGGCTATGCGGTTCTGGTCGTTCATATGAAGACCGGCTATTGCCGTCATACCCACGATTGCATTTATGGGAGTACGTACGTCATGGCTCATCCGCGACAGGAAGTCTGACTTGGCACGGTTGGCGGCAGTTGCGCTCTGTAGGGCTTCCTGCAACAATAGCTTCTGTTTTCTCTCTTCCTTGATTTCAGTTATATCGGTCCTGGTCATCAACCAGATGTTTTGTTCCCTGTCGAAGTAGCTGAATCGCATTTTCTTTTCACGTTTTTCACCGTTTTCTATCATGGTACCATATAAAATATACTCTCCATGCTGTCGCAGTATCGGATCGACGTGGGCGATACTCATTTTCTCGGTCATTGCATCACAAAATTCCGGTTCCATATACTGTCGGTTGTACTCTGCAACTACCGCTTCATAGTTACTGCTGGCTACCGGGGGAGGAGTTTCGCTTTCCGTACCGGAAGTGTACATGACATAACTGTTTTTAGAAGCTTCGATATAAATCACATAGTCGTATTCTGCTTTTACGGCTGTTTCAATGATTTGTGATTTCCTGAAATCATTAACATTGTGGCTGGAGAGGACAACCCTGTCGGGTATGCCTTCTTTGTTAGTCAAGATATCTATAAAGGCTTCGTGCCATTCAAAACCGAAATGTTTGTTACAGAAACGCATGTCGAATTTTTTGTGGAAACATCCTTCGGCTATCATTGTATGGAAGGCTTCAAGCGAAACTGTTTCGTCCCATAAAATATGGTCAGGCGGATAGACATCATTCTTTATCGTGTTATTGAGAATGACGTAATCATGTTTCGTATTTTCCAACTCCGGAATCATGGAGTCTTTCTGTATTTCGACACTTCCGTCCTCCAGGTAGATAGTCCAGATAGTATCCATGAGGTATTGGTAGTTAGCCAATGATTTATTTGATGTAAGCCTCTTATCCATGCAGTTTGTTTTATTATCTTGCTTTGTGTTCGGTAATCAGGTCGCAGATTAGTTTGTATTGTACTTTCAACTGATCAAACAGGTCTTGTATACCTTCACTCTCTCCGGCTCTGAGTTTTTCCGTCATCGGGATCAATATGTCCGATATATTTGTCAGGTCAAGCGTTGCCGCCAGTCCTTTTAATGTATGGGCATGTCTGAAAGCCTGGGAAATATTATTCTCATTGAGGCTTCTTTCCATCAGGATGAAGTTTTCATCCATAGGGAATTTGGAGAGTATTCTTTCATAAAACTGTTCATTATCCATGAAACGGTTTAATGCACTGTCCAGGTTAACTCCGTATGCTTGTAACTTCTCTTTATATTCGCTTGTCATGTTTTTATTGCCATTTATATAACAAATCATCTGTCTGTTACGAAAGGAATCCCCAAAAGTAGATAAAAAATATATATGGAGATGGAAAAAACGTTATAATTCAATAGGAATGTATGCTTTTTTCTGCTATTTGACGAATCCGGTCCTCCGACGAGCCTGTTTTGATGTCTGATGTTGGTTTTGAAGCTCAGTTGACGTTTCATTGATAAGTTCCGGTTGCAATGTGGGGGATCAAGAAAAATGCCGGAAGAAATTTCTGGAGAATCTTCCGGCATGCTTATTTAAAAAAGACTTTTCTTTTATTGGATACCGCGTTCGCGCAGTTTTTCCTGCCATTTCCAGGCAGAAGCCAATGTATCGGACAATGTTTCTTTAGCAGTCCATCCCAATACCTTATTGGCACGTTCCGGATTAGCCCAAACTTTTTCGATATCACCTTCGCGACGACCTACGATTTTGTGAGGAACTTTTACACCGGTAGCTTTTTCGAATGTATTGATCAGTTCCAACACCGTTACACCGTTACCGGTTCCCAGGTTGAAATATTCAACATTTTCTTCAGTTTTACCACCCAGCATACGGTCCATAGCGATTACGTGTGCTTTTGCCAGGTCGACTACATTGATATAGTCGCGGATACAAGAGCCGTCAGGTGTATCATAGTCATCACCGAATACGCTCAGTTCCTTGCGGATACCGATTGCAGTCTGTGTCAGATACGGGATCAGGTTCTGGGGAACACCGTTAGGCAATTCGCCGATTTCTGCACTCGGGTGAGCACCGATCGGGTTGAAGTAACGCAGGATAATGCTCTTGAACGGAGCGTTTGCGTGAATAGTATCGCGGATGATCTCTTCGTTGATCTGTTTGGTGTTGCCATAAGGAGAAGTAGCCGGTTTGATCGGGGCATCTTCTGTTACAGGCAGGTTTTCAGGATCAGGCTGTCCGTAAACGGTACAGGAAGAAGAGAATACAATACCTTCGATATTAAATTCCGGCATCAGTTCCAGTAGGTTTACCAGCGTAACAACATTGTTACGGTAGTACTTCAGCGGCTGCTGAACCGATTCGCCAACAGCTTTGCTTGCAGCGAAAAGGATGATACCGTTGATACCCGGATGAGCCTTCAATGCTTCGCGGGTTCCTTCTTTATCTTTTAAATCCAGTTTGATGAATTCAGGACGGATACCTGTGATCTTTTCAATGCCATCCAACACTTCGATATTGGAGTTTGACAGGTCGTCGATGATAACAACATCATAACCTGCATTCTGCAACTCAACTGTAGTGTGTGAGCCAATATATCCGGTTCCACCTGCTACTAAGATTTTCTTTTTCATGCTAGTCTCTATTTAGATTAAATTATACGATTCCGGAGAATCCCATAAACGCCATTGCCAGTAAACCGGCTGTTATCAGCGCAATAGGGGTACCTTTCATACCTTCGGGAACACGTGTCAAAGCCAACTGTTCTCTTATCCCTGCAAAGATAACTAAAGCTAGCGCAAATCCAATAGCTGTTGATATTGCATATACAACAGATTCCAATAAATTATATTCTTTTTGTATTACGAGGATGGCGACACCTAGGATACAGCAGTTGGTGGTGATCAGCGGAAGAAATACACCAAGTGCCTGGTAAAGAGCCGGAGAAACCTTTTTCAGGATGATCTCGACCATCTGAACCAGCGCGGCGATGATCAGGATAAAGCTGATGGTCTGCATAAAGCCCAGTCCGAACTTATCCAGGATATATTTCTGCACCAGGAAAGTAACGATGGTTGCGATCGTCAACACGAATGTTACTGCTGCACCCATACCGGCTGCCGTTTCCACCTTTTTCGATACGCCCAGGAACGGACAGATACCCAGGAACTGCGCCAACACTACGTTGTTGACGAATACGGCTGCGATAAATATTAGTATATATTCCATATCTTTCGTTTTTTAATATCAGGCTTTACGCAATTTATTAACAATAGCAATCAGGTAACCCAGCGCGATAAAGGCACCCGGAGCCAATACAAAGATCAGCGAACCATATTGTTCGGGCATCAGTGTCAGGCCGAACAGTTTACCTGTTCCCAGCAATTCGCGGGTAGCTCCGAGCAAGGTAAGTGCCAGCGTAAAGCCGAGTCCCATACCTAATCCGTCGAATGCGGAAGGGATCACTCCGTTTTTAGCGGCAAATGCTTCCGCACGTCCCAACACGATACAGTTTACAACGATCAGCGGGATGAACAATCCCAGGCTGGCGTAAAGAGCCGGAACGAATGCTTCCATGCACATCTGCACGACGGTTACGAATGTAGCGATTACGACAATAAAGGCCGGAATACGTACCATGTCGGGGATCAGGTTCTTCAAGGCTGAAATAACCATATTGGAACAGATCAGAACGAACATGGTTGCCAGTCCCATACTCATACCGTTCAATGCTGAAGAAGTTGTTCCCAGAGTTGGACACATACCCAGCAACAAGACAAATGTCGGGTTCTCTTTGATGATACCGTTCATCAATACTTTCATATTACTCATTGTCGTTTCCTCCCTCGTTAGTGTTAGCGGTTGTTGCACCGGTTACTCCGTCAGTTCCGGCGAATGCGCTGTAAGCACGGTTCACCGCATCCAGAAATGCACGGCTGGTGATGGTTGCTGCTGTGATAGCATCCACGTTGCCACCGTCTTTAGTTACTTTTAATGGTCCGGCGGACAGGCTGCGTCCCAAAACGCTTTGTTTATTCTTGTCCGTACTGAACCATTCCTGCATTTTAGCTCCCAGACCGGGAGTTTCCGCATGCTGTAATACGGAATAGTTCAATAACTTGCCTTCCTTATCGAATCCGACGATCACTTTGATCTCTCCGCTGAATCCTTTTTTTGTATTACTTTCGACAGCTGCACCTACGAACTCTCCGCCTTTGGTAGCCGGATAGATTTTCAGGGAATCGCCGTCGCCTGTAACTGCCATATAAGCGTCCTCTGACGGTTTGTTGTTGAATTCAGGTGTAACAGCTTTGATAGCAGCTTCCAGCGCAGCAGCTTTGGAGGCTGCTATCGGGCCGGTAGTGTACATATTTACTCCGGCTAATATCGCTCCCGCAACCAAACAGATGATGGTAAGCGACAAGAGCATATTGGGTAATGTTGATTTTAGTTTTGCCATGCTTATTTCCCTCCAAAATGTTTAGGTTTGATATAACTGTTGATCAGCGGGGTAAATGCATTCATAATAAGAATAGCAAACGACATACCTTCCGGATAAGAACCAAACAGACGGATAACGGTGGTCAGAATACCGATACCGACACCGTAAACCAGCATACCGTTCTTACTCATGGGCGAAGTCACATAGTCGGTTGCCATAAAGATGGCTCCCAGCATCAGACCTCCCGACAGCAGGTGAACGAACGGACTTGCGTATTGTACCGGATTAACCAGATGCATAATACCTGTGAATACAAATACGGTCAGCAGGATAGAAACCGGAATCTGCCAGGTAATAATCTTTTTCCATAACATAAAGACGAGTCCCAGCAGCAATGCCAGTGCACTTACTTCACCAAGGCTGCCGCCCATTTTACCAAACAACATATCTACCAGGGTAGGCAACTTGTCGAGTGCCCCTTCGTTCATCAGTGATAAAACAGTTGCACCGGTGGTTGCGTCGGTGTAGGCTGTCAGCTGTCCGACTTCCGGCCACATCGTCATCTGTGCCGGGAAAGAGATCAGCAGGAATACACGTCCGACTAATGCCGGGTTAAAAATATTGTTACCCAGTCCGCCAAATGACATCTTACCGATACCGATTGCTGCCAGTGCACCGATCAGGATGATCCATACAGGCAGGTTCGACGGCAGGTTGAATGCCAGCAGTACACCGGTCAGGATAGCCGAACCGTCACATACGGTCGGTTCCTTTTTCATCAGGAACTTCTGGATCAGATATTCAAAGAGGACGCAGGCTACGACCGATGTTGCAGTAACGATCAGCGCACCCAGCCCGAAGTAGTAGAGGGATACCAGGAAAGCCGGAACAAGGGCAATCAGTACACCATACATATTTTTGCTTATGCTATCGCCGCCGTGGATATGGGGCGAAGGAGATACTATTAAATTATTTTCCATATTGCTCTGTTTTTATGACTTTCGTGCCCGTATGATACCCATTACCTTTCCTTTACCCGAACGGATATAATCCAGCAACGGACGGTTGGCCGGGCAGGTATAACTACAAGAACCGCACTCGATACAGTCGGTGATATAATTCTTCTCGGCCAAATCCCATTCTGCAAATTCTGTTGCATTCATCAGCAGGGTAGGGTTGAGGCCCATCGGACAAACGCTGACACATTTGGCACAGCGGATACAGTCGCGCATCGGTTTGCGGACAGACTCTTCTTTTGTCAGGAGCAATACGCCTGAACTACCTTTCGTTACCGGTACTTCCGGAGCAATCAGGGCTTTTCCCATCATCGGGCCGCCACCGATTATCTTTCCTGTATTTTCAGGAACACCACCGGCAGCTTCAATCAGTGCACTGATAGGCGTACCCATACGGACCAGGAAGTTGGAAGGATTGGTAACTGCTTTACCTGTCACGGTAACGACGCGTTCAAACAAAGGTTTGTTTTTCATTACCGCTTCATACACTGCAAAAGCAGTTCCTACATTTTGTACTACAGCTCCGGCGGAAATAGGCAGTGCACCGCTCTTCACCTGACGACGAATCACAGCATCGATTAATTGCTTTTCACCTCCTTGCGGATACTGTACTTTCAGCGGCATAATCTCGATACCTTTATAGGCTGTAGCCAGTTTACTCAGATGAGCGATGGCGTCAGGCTTGTTGTTTTCGATACCGATCACTGCTTTTGTTACATTTACAGCTTTCATCAACAGCGTAACGCCGACCAGAATCTGCTCTGCCTTCTCCATCATCAATGAATGGTCGGAAGTCAGATACGGCTCACATTCTACGGCATTGATAATGATGATCTCGGCTTTGCTTCCGGGAGGCGGCATCAGTTTGACCTGTGTGGGGAATGTCGCACCACCCAGACCCACGATACCGGCTGCGGCGATCTTGTCTACGATCTCTTTGGAAGGAAGCGGGCACTCTTTCACGAGCGTTTCGCTGCGGTCGATCGACTCTTCCCATTCGTCACCTTCCACATCAATATAGATAGCGGGACGTTTGTATCCGCTTGCGTCGAGAGCGTTATCTATCTTGTTTACTTTACCGGATACCGACGAGTGGATATTCGCCGATACAAAACCTCCGGCTTTGGCGAGAAGCGTACCTACTTTAACCGTATCACCCTTCTTTACCACAGCCTGGGCAGGAGCCCCGATATGCTGGCTTAGCGGTATAATAACCTGCTTGGGTATAGCCAGTCCGGTTATTTTCTTCCCGGCAGACAATTTATTTTCGGGTGGATGTATACCTCCGATTCGAAATGTCCTTAGCATACTATTAGATTTTTATTTTTGAGTTGTTTCTTCTTTTGTTATTGTTTCAGGCGCTGTTGCCGGTGCAGCTTCGACTTTTGTCGGTGCTTCGGCTTTAGGGGCCGGTGCAGCTTTAGGCGTTACTGGCTTTACTTTGTCGGCGTCCACAGCAGGGGCGGCTTCTTTACGGGGCGGGAAGTTCAATTCGTGAATTGCTCCGGTCGGACATACTGCTACGCATTTACGGCACAGACGGCATTTGCGGTAGTCGATATAAGCCACGTTGTTTTCGAGCGTGATTGCTTCGAACGGACATTCTTTCACACATTTACCACAACCGATACAAGCGTTCGCACATGCTTTACGGGCAGCAGCTCCTTTGTCTTTGTTTACACAGCTGACGAAGATACGGCGTGATTTCGGTCCCTTTTTGCGCAGTTCGATAATGTTTTTCGGACAAGCTTTGACGCAGGCTCCGCATGAAGTACATTTTTCCTCGTCCACTTCCGGTAGTCCGGTCGTTAGATTGATGTGGATGGCGTCGAAGGTACAGGCACTTTCGCAGTCGCCGTAACCCAGGCAACCGAACGTACAGTTCGTTTCGCCTCCGTACAAAGAGGATGCTATGGCACAGCTTTTTACGCCATCATACTGGTTGGTGCGCGGACGGGCCTGGCAGGTTCCGTTACAACGGACAACTGCTACCATTGGTTCGGCTGTAGCAGCTTCCATACCGAGGATGGATGCGACCTTACCCATTGTTTCGGCGCCACCGACCGGACAAAGCAGTCCTTCCAGTGAATCGGCCTTTACACAGGCTGCCGCAAAACCACCGCCACCGGGGTAACCGCAACCTCCGCAGTTGGCTCCGGGCAATGCCTCCTGGACCTCTGCGATACGAGGATCTTCGTATACTTCAAACTTCTTGGAGGCGGCGTAGAGGAATACTGCGCCGATGGCTCCAATGGCTCCTAATGAAATAACGGCAATTAAAATCATGATATTTGATCAATTAAGTTTTTTCAAGGTAAATATAAATTTTCTTTTCAGTTTCTCGCGTAAAAAGTATAATATACTGTAGTAGGGAACTAGTAGTAATAGACCGGTTAACCCGCTGGTTGTTTCGTCCCATTGCAAACAGCTTCCTGCTACAATCGCCGCAACTACAACAATCAGAGGAAGCACAAAGGCCAAAAAAACCGCTTGCAGACCGAGCGAACTCTGGCTACATAGGGTTACTTCTTCGTTCACATGGAATCTGCCAGGGTTATTGTCGTTCACTTCAATGATCTTTTCCTTCTTTTCAGATGCGCTGCACATGCTTTGTGCGTGGCAACCGGAGCAGGCCGATTGTTGAATGATTCTGACAAAGACCGCATTGCCATCGATCTTCTCTATTATTCCGTTGTGATTGATACTTTCACTCATGTTTGTAATCTCGACATTGCAAAATCAGGGGCAAAAGTAAGGATTATTTGGATATTATGTCACGATTAACAAAGTTTATTACAGAAATAATCGTGTTCAGCTTACCATTTGTAATTAAAGCCAAAGCTCAACAACTCGTTAATCTGTAAGTAGCTGTCGAAGTCTTCATGCTTGGAGATACCATCATCATAACGTAAGTTCAGCGAGATGATAGTCGAGAAGAATCGACTTATTGCCATATTCAGACGGTTTTCGAACTCACCTTGGATACGCTTATAATCTGTCATGTAATAGAAACGCGAATACCAGATGATATTCCGGCTGAACTGGAATGTCATAGTTGCGTTGACGGTAGAACCGAACAGGCTTTGTTTGTAAGGAAACTCTTCTTCTCCGTCTCTCTTTTGGAAATGCCGGCCCAGGTCGATGTCTTTATCTAATGTACGAACGTACGTATAAGATAACGGTGCAAGGTTGGCACTTAACGTTACTTTTTTGTGTTTGGACGACGCGAACGTTTTATCCAGGTCGTATTTCATACCAAGACCGAAATTAATACTGAAAGGTGAGAGCAGTCCGGCCAGTTTAACGTTCTGGTTTTCGGCATAACTGCTGAAAAGCTGGGTTTTGAAGTCAAGATCCAGTGTGTAGTACCATTTGTTGAATGCCTTATAACCAAAGTTACTGTAGATACGGAACACGTCATCTCCGACTTTGTAATCGCGCAAAGTATCTTTGGGAGCGGTATACAGGTTGTTCTTTATTTCCAGTGAATTGTCGAACTTTATCTTTTCCTTATTATAATTATATGTAAACAGTTCGCGGTTGGTCAGGTTCAGCGTACTTACACCCCCTTTATGCCAGTTCGGAGAGATGTAATTCTGAGCAAACTGTAAAGAACTTTCGAAATGTGACGTCCAGTAACGTCTTTCGGGAATGAATTTTACCGGTGCATCCACGTCACTGAAGTCTGCTTCGCTTTCTACCTTGATCAGGTCCGGTTGGTAGGTCGGCTTTCTGATCACTTTGGCAACTACTTTGTCCTGAGGTAGATCCCTCATTGAATAACGGAAATATTCAGGATGGTTGGCTTCTATATTTCTTTGTGCTTTCTCGCGGAACTGCTGTCTGAACACCTCTTCTTTAAATATGGTGTCCTGAATAAAAGGTTGCGGGATATCGATTTTATTTTTCCATGCATCTTCATCGTAGAAGGAAAGATCTTTCGGAAGGAGTTTCCCTTTGAATATGAGCGGTAAAAACAGCGGGTCTGCTATGACTGTATCCTGAAATGTCATATTCGCGTCGAAGATAGTGGAAGCATCGCGCACCAGACGTGCCCAGTACATGGCTTCGTCCGACAGTTCCACTTCGTCTTTTTTCAGGAAGCGAAGCAGATTTTCATTCGGTGTGACCGGTGCAGAATATGACTGGTTTTGTTTCTCGAATTGTGCCCGCAGGCTTATGATATTATCCAGGTCCAGATCTTCGATTTCAATCATTGGGATAGTATCAGCCGCATTACTCTGTACTGTATCTTTAAGATTGGTTCCGGTAATAGTTGTCACTTCCTGTGCATTTGCCAGGTTTGTCAATAATGAAAGTATAGAAAATAGAATGAAGTATCTCTTGATAACCATAATTCCTTTTTATTTACAATCTATAAGTATCTACGGTGCGAAATTAGATAAAAAGTATGAAATCTACTAATCTTTCACATCATATAACAATCTGAACTAATAGGGAAACCGGAATGCGGATGAATGTGCTTTGAAAAAATATCCGAGACACTTGCTGTCTGAATGAAAATGACTAACTTTGCAGTTTTGAAATGCGAGTGAGCAATTAAAGACAATTAAAATATTACTATCGTGGCAGATACAAAGTACATCTTCGTTACGGGCGGCGTAGTCTCTTCTTTAGGTAAGGGAATTATTGCTGCATCATTGGGTAAACTCCTTCAGGCGAGAGGTTACAAGGTTACTATCCAAAAGTTTGACCCCTACATTAATATCGATCCGGGTACATTGAACCCTTATGAGCACGGTGAATGTTATGTAACCGTAGACGGACATGAAGCGGACCTGGACCTGGGACATTATGAACGTTTCCTGAATGTTCCGACTACACGCTCGAACAATATTACGACAGGTCGTATTTATCAGAGTGTGATAAATAAGGAACGCAAGGGCGATTATCTGGGCAAGACTGTGCAGGTTGTTCCTCATATCACCGACGAGATCAAGAGAAATGTGAAGCTGCTGGGATCGAAGTACAAGTTTGATTTTGTGATCACGGAAATCGGTGGAACAGTAGGCGATATCGAATCGCTGCCTTTCATCGAAAGCGTTCGCCAGCTGAAATGGGAACTGGGTAAGAACTGTATGTGCGTACATCTTACTTATGTACCTTATATCGCAGCTGCGAAAGAATTTAAAACGAAACCTACACAGCATTCTGTAAAACAGTTGCAGGAACTGGGTATCCAGCCGGATGTACTGGTCTTGAGAACCGAACATTTGCTGAGTAATGATATTACCCGCAAGGTTGCTTTGTTCTGTAACGTAGACGCCGACGCTGTAGTGCAGTCGGTCGACGTTCCTACTATTTACGAAGTTCCGCTGGTATTGCAGCGTCAGAACATGGATGTAACTATCCTGAAAAAGATGGGACTGGAAGTAGGGCCGACTCCGGAAATGAAACCCTGGAAAGAGTTCCTGAAGAAAAAGACGGATGCTACCGAAACAGTTAAGATCGGTCTGGTTGGTAAATATGTGGAATTACAGGATGCTTATAAGTCAATCGACGAATCATTGTTGCAGGCTGCTATCTACAACGACCGCAAACTGGATCTTCATTTGTTCCATTCGGAAAAACTGACTGAAGCCAATGCGGCTGAACAGTTGAAGGACATGGATGGTATCCTGATTGCTCCGGGATTCGGACAGCGCGGTATCGAAGGAAAGTTCGCTGCCTTGAAATATGCCCGCGAAAATGATGTGCCTTGCCTGGGTATCTGCCTGGGTATGCAATGTATGGTGATTGAATTTGCCCGCGACGTTTTGGGTATGACGGATGCCAATTCGACCGAGATGGAGCCGAATACGCCGTTTAAGGTGATCGACCTGATGGAAGAACAGAAGAACATTACCAATATGGGAGGTTCTATGCGTCTGGGAGCTTACGACTGTATCCTGAAGAAAGGTTCCAAAGCCTATGAGGCTTATGGAAAAGAACATATCCAGGAACGTCACCGCCACCGTTTCGAATTCAACAGCCAGTATCGCGAACAGTTTGAAGAAGCCGGCATGAAATGTGCAGGCGAGAATCCGGAAACCGGTCTGGTGGAAGTGGTAGAAATTCCTGCGTTGAAATGGTTCGTTGGTGTTCAGTTCCATCCGGAATACAACAGTACGGTAGTTAATCCGAACCCACTTTTCGTGAGCTTTGTGAAAGCCGCTATTGATAATAAATAACAACGTTATAGATGGATAAAAACACATTAATTGGTTTTCTGCTTATTGGTATTGTTTTATTTGCATTCAGCTGGTTTAACAAACCGACGCCTGAGCAGTTGGAAGCCCAGCGCCGTTATCAGGACTCGATCGCTCAGATCGAACTGGCTAAACAGGCGGAGTTGCAACGCGAAGACAGCAAAAGCACTGCCGATAATTCTTTTGATAGCTTGCCGGATTCTGCGAGAGATGCCCGGCTGAAGAGCAGTTTCGGTGTATTCGCTGAAGCAATGACAGGTACAGATGATGTAACTGTTTTGGAAAATGATCTGATCGAACTGCATATCAGTAATAAGGGAGGACGTATTTCATATGCCCGCCTGAAGGATTATACAACGTATGATGATAAGCCGGTCATCCTGTTTGAAGGAAAAGAGGCTTCGCTTGACTTTACCCTGGTAACAGCAACCAACCGCGTATTGAACACAGCCGACCTGTATTTCACTCCGGTGAAAACACAGGACCCGAACCGGTTGGTGATGCGACTGAATACAGGTGAAGGCAGTTCACTGGACTTTATCTATACAGTCAAGCCGGACGATTATATGGTTCAGTTCGATATTAAGGGAACGAGCCTGAACGGTGTCCTGGCTCCGAGTACGACTGCTTTGGATATGGTATGGCGTCAGAAAATCCGCCAGCAGGAACAGGGTATCAAATATGAAAACAGATATACTGCCTTGTATTATAAATTCCTGTCCGATGATGTGGAGCAGCTGAGCGAAAGCAAGAGCGAAGACAAGAAGGTGTCGGGCCGTCTGAAATGGATTGCTTATAAAGATAAATTCTTCTCGACGGTGATGATTGCCGATGAAGGTTTTGAAAGCGCCACTTTCGATTCAAAGATGGTTGAGGCAGACGGTATCGTTAAAGAGTTTAAGACTACAACAGCCGTTCCTTTTGACCTGAGAGGCAATGAGGCAACGACTTTCCGTTATTTCTTCGGACCGAACAGCTATCCGTTGCTGAAATCGTATGACAAAGGGGTTGCTTCGGACCAGCAGTTGGATCTGGAACGCTTGGTTCCGCTGGGTGCCAGTGTCTTCCGTTGGGTGAACCAGTATTTCGTCATTCCGATGTTTGACTTCCTGGGTAAATATATCAAGAGTTACGGTCTGATCATCCTGTTGATGACGATTATCGTGAAACTGATTTTATTCCCGTTGACATATAAATCATATATGTCGTCAGCGAAGATGCGTGTGCTTCGTCCACAGGTGGAAGAGCTTAATGCCAAATATCCGGGACAGGATAAAGCGGTGGAACGCCAGCGTGCAACTATGGAATTGTATAGCCGAGCCGGGGCAAGCCCGATGGCAGGTTGTATCCCGATGCTGTTGCAGATGCCGATTTTGATCGCCTTGTTCATGTTCTTCCCGTCGGCAATCGAACTGCGTCACCAGAGTTTCCTTTGGGCGCACGATTTGTCAACATACGATGCTATTTTCAGTTGGAACAAATACATTCCTATTATCACTCCGTATTTTGGTAACCACATCAGTTTGTTCTGTCTGCTGATGACAATCACCAACGTTATCTATACCAAGTATAATATGGAAATGACCAATACCGGACAGCAACAGATGCCGGGTATGAAGGCGATGATGTATATGATGCCGCTGATGTTCCTGGTATTCTTCAACCAGTATGCATCGGGTCTGACTTACTATTACTTCATTTCTACGCTGATCACGATTGTTCAGACATTGGTGTTCCGTTATACGATTAATGAAGATAAGCTGCTGGCTAAGCTGGAAGCCAACAAGAAGAAGCCTCAGAAGAAATCAGGTTTCATGAAACGTCTGGAAGAAGCGCAGCGTATGCAGCAGGAGCAGTTGAAGAAACAACAGGATCAGAAAAAGAAAAGATAACAGCTTTTTCTGCAAGATAAATAAAAGAGAGGCGTGCCGGTCCGGAAAAGACTCAGGCACGCCTTTTTTGTGTCCGGATTGCGCAATAAGTTGTATATTTTGTACAATCGCTTGAATTTGAAGAAATGTGGCGTGCGTTGTATTAAAATATTTATATATTTGCACTATTGATATATAAGTCAACTATTGATGATTATGCTTACGTTGACGACTTATCCGGTAGGAATAGCAAGTACCGGCTTTACGTTTTGAGTTTAATAGGTATAAAAATAGTTCACTGATGGATAAGAAAGAAAAGCTTTTGCAAAAGAGGGTAGCTGGACTCTTTGCATTGCTATGCGTTATCTTTTTCCAGTTTTTTGATTCGGATCATTTGTTCCTGAAGGAAGAGGTGGTAAGTGTTGCGAGTTTGCCGGAAGTGTTGGTCGGCTATTGGGGGAAACCTGCATGGCTGGCTTGTTCAATGGCGAAAGTACTTACGTCTTTGTTTGTTCCTGTCGGTGGCGGGGCTGTTTTGATTACGGCCGTGTTGATGCTGGAATGGTGGGCTTCTTTATTTATTCTGCGGAAATTCAATGTAGGGGATATGGCTCCTTTGTATGCTCTGTTTCCGGTTGTTATGGAGTGGGGAACCTATTGTAGTCCTTATTATCATTTGAATTCTATTCTTTCTTTGGTTATTGTTTTGTATATATTTTGTGGTTATATACAGATAAAGGTAAAATGGCTCTCCTGGGTGACGGGGTTTATTTTGTTGTTTGCGGTTTATTGTATGGTGGGGAGCCGGTTGTTTATTTTTGTAATCCTTGTACTGTTGTACGAGGCGGAAATAGGAGAGAAGCATTGGGTGTATTGGGCTTTGCTGTTGATAACGGGTACTGTGCTGCCTGAATTCCTGAAAGAACTGTACTCACTTTCAGAAGAACAGGCATATCAATATCCACAGGCATGGCTTCCGGCATTTTTCCCGGCTATCATGCTGGCTTGTGTGTTGGTGGCTACGCAGTTTAAGAAAGTCCGGTATATGCAGATCAGTGTATGGTCTGTATCTGTCACTTCCGGACTTTTACTGGTATTGCTGGCGCTTACTGCGTTCAGCCATGCTGTTGGCTGAGAAAAGCAAGTGCTTTCTCCATGTCTTCAGGCGTGTCGATACCGATTGTCTCCTGCTGGGTGATGCCGACTTTTATCTTGTAGCCGTTTTCGAGCCATCTGAGTTGTTCCAGGCTTTCGGCAAGCTCCAGTGGTGATTGGGGCAGGTGGGTGATTTCTTTCAGCGTATCGGCCCGGTAAGCATACAAACCGATATGTTTGTAATACGTATGGTTGGGTAACCATTCCTGGTAATTTTTGCCGCGCATATAAGGAATGATGGAACGGCTGAAATACATTGCTTCGTTATTCTTGTTGAGAACGACTTTCGGTGAGTTTGCATTGAATAATGTCGTTTCGAAGTCATCGTCCGGACGGAATGGTTTTACCAGTGTGGCAATCTGCGTGCCGACATCAGTAAAACATGCTTTTAACGTCTCGATCTGTTCCGGATGGATGAAAGGTTCGTCTCCCTGGATATTGACAACGACATCGTATCCTTGTCCAACTTTAGTGTAGGCTTCGTAAACACGGTCGGTGCCACTCCGGTGCTGGTCGGAAGTCATAACGACATTTCCGCCGAATGCTTTCACGGCAGCTTCGATACGGCTATCGTCGGTGGCTACACAAACGGCATCCAGTACATCCTTCACTTGTTCATACACACGCTGTATCATGGGCCTGCCGGCCATGTCGGCCAAAGGTTTCCCCGGGAAGCGGGTGGAGGCATATCTTGCCGGTATTATTCCTATAAACTTCATACTCCGGTTGTTTTTATTCGTTAGTTAATTATTTTACTGTTTTACCCTCACTGAGACGAAGCACTTTCTCATGTTCGCCAACGATCCATACAATATCTCCCTGCTCGAATACGGTTGTTGGAGGCGGGTTTTTGATTGAACGGGCATCTCGTTCGATACCGATCACCAGGCAGCCGGAGTTATCGCGTATTCCGGATTCAAGGATAGTCCGGCCGATAAGTCCGGAGCCTTCACTGATAAAGAATTGTTCCATATTCACCTCTTTAGTCTCCTGGAGGTTATTCAGCGATTCTTTATAACGCTCCTCTATGTATTGACGGAAATGGGCCAGGTCGTCATCCGCACCGACTACGACCAGCTTATCAAACGGATAAAGCCGTTCGTTTCCTCCCGGTATGTTGATACGCTTGCTTCCCCGGATAATAGTAACGATGTTTACATTGCATTTCTGCCTGAAATTAAGTTCTTTGAGTGTCTTGCCCATACTGGGGGAGTTTTGCTTCACTTCAAAATCAGCCAGGTGAAGGTCGCGTTCCAGCAGGTGGCTGGCGAACCGTTGGTTGATGGGAGCGTTTCGTTCGTTCTCCAGTTCACGTGCCGTCAGGTTTGTGAAGAAATGGCGTTCCATCAGGATCGACTGCTTCTTCAACCGCTTAGAGAAGATAACCAGGGCTATGACGGTGGCTGCGATGGCGAGCCCTATTCCGACAGCAGTGTTCAGCAGGCGTGCGATCGGCAGCATGACGAGCCCTATACATAATATAATACGGAGCACAATCAGGGAAACCAACGGACCACGGTTATATTTGCTGTCGTGCCACAATTGCTGGTATTCTACGGAATGGTTCTTTTTCATCATGATGGCACGCAGCATCGGTGAGATCAGGAGAAGGATCAGAACCAGGGAAATGATTTGTCCTTGCAGTCCCGGTAGCTGATTGATAATGAACGGAGCGACGAATTGCAACCAGATAAAGATCAGTACCAGCGTGACAGCCGTATAGGTGCCGACGATACGCACCAATGCTTTCAGCAGTTTGTCCCAGGCACTTTTCTGCCGGATCGTGTTGGAGCCAGAAGAATAACGTTCCAGAAAACTCATCCAGCTTGCCGGGATGACTCGTTCAGCTATTTTATAAGCCGGTTCGGCCATACGTATCATATAGGGCGTAAAAAAGGTCGTTATGACAGATACGGCCACAACGATCGGGTAAAGGAAATTATCCGTTACTTTGAGCGTCAGTCCCAAAGAGGCGATAATAAAAGCGAACTCACCGATCTGTGCCAGCGAGAAACCGGACTGGATGGCGACTTTGACAGTCTGTCCCGATAATAGTACGCCGAAGGTGGCAAAAAGTATCTGTCCGACCATGACGACCAGTGTCAGTATCAGGATCGGTATTTTGTATTCCCAAAGTAATACCGGGTCGATCAGCATGCCGACGGAAACGAAGAAAATGGCTCCGAACAAGTCTTTTACCGGTTTTACGATATGTTCTATATGTTCTGCATCGATTGTCTCAGCAAGGATAGACCCCATCACGAAAGCGCCAAGTGCAGAAGAAAATCCGGCTTTAGTCGCGATCATGACCATCCCCAGGCATAGGCCGATACTGACGATCAGCAGGGTTTCGTCATTGAGGAAAGTCCGTGCTCTTTTCAGGAAAGAAGGAATAAGGTAAATACCGACTACAAAACAGAAGAGCAGGAATACCCCCAGTTTTATCACGCTGTCGAGCAACTCCATCCCTTCGACATGTTTACTGACGGCAAGTGTGGAAAGCAAAACCATCAGCAGGACAGCAAATAAGTCTTCCACCACTAATATCCCGAACACCACTCCGGCAAACCGTTGGTTGCGCAGCCCCATATCGTCGAAAGCCTTGAATATGATTGTCGTGGACGACATGGAAAGCATTCCGCCCAGGAAAAGACTATTCATGTGCCCCCAGCCGAGCGACAATCCGGTGATATAGCCGAACGTCATCATCCCGATAACGACGGTGACTGCTCCGATAACGGCGGTGCCTCCGACTTTCATCAGTTTCTTAAAACTGAAATCCAGTCCCAGGGCAAAAAGCAGGAATACGACACCGATGTCGGCCCAGATACGGATACTTTCTACGTCTGTAACGGTAGGGATTTCTTTAATGGCTGGTCCTGCCAGAATTCCGGCAACAATATAGCCAAGTACGACCGGTTGCTTTAATTTCTTGAAAAGCAAAGTAACAAGCCCCGCAGAAATCAGTATTACTGCCAGGTCTGAAATTAATGAAGGGATCTGTGACATGCTTTCACTCTTTTTCGGTTGGCAAAGTTAGACATTTATTTTAATTTTGCAGGTCAAATAATGAGCCAAAATGAAGAAGAAACATCCGATAGAAGCATTGATTGAACAGGGCGAGCATCAACAACTCGATTTTAAGTTCGAAGTGAGCGACAGTAAGAAGATTGCCCGCACCTTGTCTGCTTTTGCCAATACCGATGGCGGTCGGTTGCTGATTGGGGTGAAAGACAACGGGAATATCTCCGGTGTCCACAGTGAGGAAGAGTATTATATGATTGAGGCTGCATCTAAAATGTACACTCAGCCGGAAGTCGCTTTCGAGGCTACCCGCTGGGAAATAAACGGGAAAACCGTTTTGGAAATCTATATAGCGCCCAGTGCGGACAAACCTCACCTGGCGCCTGATAAAGAGGATAAGTATAAAGCCTATATCCGCGTAGCCGACGAGAATATCCTGGCAAATGAGATTTTGGTTCTTTCGTGGGAGAAGAAGCGCCGGAAAGACGGGACACTGGTGAAGATCAGTAAGCCGGTAGAGCGGCTGTTCTCTTACCTGGAGCAATATCCTTATATCAATGCGGGTCAGCTTTGCCGTATTGGCCATGTAAATTATTACACGGCCAAAAATATTCTGAGCGATTTGCTGGCGATCGATGCCCTGCAATATGTGGTCGTTGATAAACGTATTTTTTATCAACGGGTGCCCGGCAACGATAAGCTGGCGTTATAGATCGGAGGTTTCCACATATACCTGTGCATTCTCAAAACGGACCACTTTCACTTTTGTCCCTTTTTCAATGAAGCCGGAATCCGATACACCATCGTAGAGTTCGTTGTCGATCATTACTTTACCCGAAGGACGGAGCACGGTGAAAGCTGTTCCTTCCTTCCCGATCAGCGGAGTCAATGAAGGGGAGGAGTGGGCGTCTTCAAGGTCTTTGTGGAGCGCTACTTTCCGGAACATACCTTTTGTCCCGATTTTGTTGGATAACCAGATCATCAGCACGAAGCCCAGCCCCAATCCGATCAGGACGGTCAATGCCGCTTCTCCGATTTCTTTGGAAGAAACTGCTTCGAAGTTGAAATCCGTATTATTCAGCAGGCTGAGTGTCAATCCGGCAACCAGAAAGATGATGCCGCTGATGCCCGCTATACCGAATCCCGGGATGATAAATATCTCCGCTGCAATTAACAGTAGTCCGATGATAAAGACCAGTATTTCCCAGTTCTGTGCCAGTCCGTCCATATATAAAGGAGCGAAATAAAGAATCGCGGCGACGATGGCTGCTGCCGACGGGAAGCCGAGTCCCGGCGTCTGCATTTCGAAATAGATACCCCCTATAATAATAATGATAAGAAGCGATTGCAACATCGGATTCATCAGGAAACCTTTCAGGTCGTCATACCAGGACGGTTCGTATGTCTTCAGTTCATAATCGTTGTATCCCAGATACTTTGTGATCACTTCACCGGGTGTTTCCGCAATGCCGTCGCAATAACCCCATTCCAGCGCTTCGTCGGCAGTGAAGGTGAGCACTTTGCCCGAGTCGATCAGATTCGGAACAATGACACGTTCGTCCACCATGGCTTCGGCTATCAGCGGATCCCTTTTCCATCTGTATGTAGTATCCGTCCCCTGGATGATCGTATCTTTTCCGTGTGCTTCGGCTGTCGATCGAATCATCGAACGCATGTATGATTGATATTTATCAGGCAAAGCGGCTCCGGTTTGGTTAACGACAGTCGCGGCACCGATGTTGGCGCCTTTCCTCATAAAGATTTTTTTACACGCAATCGATATCAGCGCTCCGGCCGAAGCGGCATTATTATCGATAAAAACGTAGACGGGAACAGGGTTGTACAAGATTGCGGTACGCATTGAATCCGCTGCTTCGAGCAATCCTCCATAGGTGTTCATATGAAGAAGAACGGCATCGGCCCCCAATGATTTCGCTTCTTCCAATCCGTTACGAAGGTATAAGCGGGTAGTATTATCAATCTCTTTCTTTATGTCGATTTGATAGACTAGTTTTTGTTCTTTAGCTGTTGATTTAAAGGTTGTTATCGCTATAAATAACAGTAATAATAAGAATCCTGAATTTTTCATCATTTTATCTAATTAGCTATACTTTTTATACTTAATTGAAAATTGTAACATACAACTTGTAAATTTTGAAATTCTTCAAGTTGTAAACTTGTAAAAGCTGTTCATTTTCAGCTGAATTTGTTATAAATATATTAAGTTACGATTTTTAATATTAATATTCCTCAAAGCGTCATCCAGTATCAATAATATTTCCTACATTTGTATTGTCTCTCAATAGTGAGGGGCTATACTTAACCGGTATTAACCTTTTATAAATAGTAAGTAATATGAATGCGTTGCAATTTCAGAAAAAATTATTGAGCATGCAAGAAAACATGATGAATTTTGCATTGATGCTCACCGCAAATCGGGATGACGCCCAGGATTTGATGCAAGACACAACGCTGAAGGTTTTAGACAATCAGGAAAAGTTTGTTGACAATATTAATTTTAAAGGCTGGGTCTTGACCGTAATGCGTAATATCTTTATAAACAATTATCATAAGATTGTTCGTACGCAAACCGTTGTTGATCAGGGTGTTGATTTGTATAATTTGGACGTCGTGAATGATTCGGGATTTGATTC
>OFFJ01000280.1_pt1 | contig 43369 bp, 40 predicted proteins | sample 1521261 | NCBI WGS metagenome assembly OFFJ01 (sample SAMEA3504122, study PRJEB24116) | mouse gut metagenome | biome: mouse gut; feature: mouse-associated habitat; material: faeces | place: Denmark | collected 2011 | reverse complement strand
CCGTAACACCACAGGAGGTGGACTTAGTGTTTGATTTTAATAAACCCAATATTGAGATAACTGAGATTTCAGAAGATAAGAAATATGGAAAATTTGTTGTAGAGCCTCTTGAGAGAGGATACGGTACGACATTAGGGAATTCTCTGAGAAGGATTATGCTTTCATCTCTGCCTGGCGCTGCGATCAGTCAGGTGAAGATTGACGGCGTTCTTCACGAGTTTAGTTCGATTCCGGGTGTTAAGGAAGATGTTACAGAGATTATCATGAACTTGAAGTCCCTGGCAATCAAGAATACATGCGACACAGATGAACCAAAGACCGCCTATATCGAGTTTGAGGGAGAAGGCGTTGTTACGGCAGCGGATATTCAGGTGGATCAGGATATTGAGATCATGAATCCAGAGACGGTTATTGCGACATTGAACGGCGGGGCAGACAGTAAGTTATATATGGAACTGACCATCACAAAGGGCAGGGGCTATGTAAGTTCTGACAAGAATAAGAATGATGATTTACCGATTGCTGTCATTCCGATTGATTCTATCTATACACCGATTGAACGTGTGAATCTGACTGTGGAGAATACTCGTGTAGGACAGATTACGGATTTTGATAAACTGACATTGGATGTATATACGAATGGGACATTGCTTCCTGATGAAGCAATCAGTCTGGCGGCAAAGGTACTTAGCGAGCATCTCAAGCTTTTCATTGATCTTTCTGAGGTGGCTCAGGCGGCAGAGGTCATGATCGAGAAAGAGGATGACGAGAAAGAAAAAGTTCTTGAGATGAGTATTGATGAATTGGAGTTATCTGTCCGTTCATACAACTGTCTTAAGAGAGCGGGTATCAATACTGTGGAAGAACTTACGAACAGAACACCGGAAGACATGATGAAAGTACGGAATCTTGGACGTAAGTCTCTGGAGGAAGTACTTGCAAAATTAGATGAGCTAGGCTTAAGCCTGAGCAAAGGTGAGGAATAAGTCATTAGGCAAATTCTTGGCTTAGACTGTAAAATAATAATAATTTCTGTCAATAAGTCCGAAGAGCATGGCAGAGCATCCGGAATGAATTGCTCCCTTGCAACGGATTCGGATGTTAATAATGGAGGATTAGAAAGATGGCAAAGTATAGAAAACTCGGCAGAACATCAAGCCAGAGAAAAGCTTTATTAAGAAATCAGGTAACAGCATTGCTTAACAATGGAAAGATTGTTACGACAGAACAGAAGGCAAAAGAGATTCGCAAGATTGCAGAGCCTCTTATCGCTATGGCAGTAAGAGAAAGAGATAACTTTGAAGAAGTTACTGTAAAAGCTAAAGTTGCCCGTAAGGACAAAGACGGCAAGAGAGTAAAAGAAGTGAAAGACGGCAAGAAAGTTACCGTATATGATGAGATTGACAAGACAATCAAAAAAGATAAGCCCAGCAGACTGCATGCACGTCGTCAGATGCTTAAGGTTTTGTATCCTGTAAAGGAAGTTCCGGCAGCACAGGCAGGAAGAAAGAAAAATACAAAACAGGTGGATCTTGTTGCTAAATTGTTTGATGAGATTGCACCAAAGTATGAGAATCGCCACGGCGGTTATACAAGAATCATCAAAATTGGACAGCGTAAAGGTGATGCTGCCATGATGGTTCAGATTGAGCTTGTATAATCTGAATAAAGATATGATAAATACACTTTGAGAAATCAAAGTGTATTTTTATGCACTTTTCTATGAGAAGGAATGATTTGACAAAGTTTTATCACAGTGATATGCTGATATCTGCGAATATAATGTTTGAGAGTAGTGCTTTAGCTGAAAGGAAGAAAAATGCTAAATAATAAAAAATTATTTTGGGCTGCGCTTATAGTGCTTAACAGTGTTGCTTTAGGGATATTATTCAGCGGTTATTTTATAAAGGCAGATTACTCGCTGGGTCAGAAAGAAAGTTCATATTTTATTGGTGCAAGTTACATGACTATGAATAATGAATTTTATAAGATCATGAATGAAGAAATCAGCGCGAAAGTTGAGGCAGAAGGAGACAGGTTTATATTAAGAGATCCGGCTCTTGATGCAGACAGGCAGAAGGAACAGATTGAAGAGATGCTCCAAAAGGGGATAGATGTGCTGGTAGTTATTTTTTAGAGCAGTGTAAAGAGGCGGAACTTATCATTATGACGCATGAGGCTACAAAGTCCGGTCAGGACAGGGTGCAGGGATTTATTGACGCGCTCAGCGGCGAAGAAGGAATAAAGATTGTGCGCCGGATAGAGTGTGAGGGACAGACAGAGATTGCAATGCCAAGACTGCAGGAGGCAATTGATGAAGGAGTTCATTTTGACAATGTATTTTGTCTGAATGATCTGGCAAGTGTCGGAGTAGTTGCGGCATTAGAGGATAATCATATGTTGGATCAGGTAGGAGTATATGGTGTGGATGCGTCGCCGGATTCAAAGGCACTGATTAAGGAGAATATGATCGGAGCATCTGCAGCACAGTTCCCATCTAAAATAGGACGAGAAACAGCAGACACCATATATGGGCTTTTGGAGGGGAAAGAGACAGAAAAAAATATTCTTGTACCTGTAGAATTGATCACGCCGGAAAATGTTGATGAGTTTGGCATAGATAGATGGCAGTAGACAGTGGAGTAGCATTATGGATGAAAACAAATCTTTGAATTACGTATTGGTCCTTATGGCGAATCTGAATCTGATAATAATCTTGTATATATCGGTATTCATGGCATATAGTTTGTCTGGATATATACGAGCCAATTCTGCACATGAATTTTTGCTTGAGATAGATAAGGCGCCGATTGCGGCATGGAAGATACCAACGATATCTTTGTGTCTGTATCTGGTGATACTCCTGCTCATGCGCATGCATAATATCAGCAATGCCGGACTGATCGTAAAAGTAGCCCTTGAACTCGGGATCAGCTTTTTGGCAGTTATATTCTGGGATTTGCCTATACGGGTATTTTGCTTTTTATTCTTGCGGATACAATGAAATGGTTTCCAAAATCAAAATGGAAATTTACGTTTGCAGTTGTGATTTGCATGTTTTATCTCTTGATGGACTTTAATTTGCTTGTGACATACTTTGATGTTGTTCCTCTGGAAAAATATTTGGAGTATTTTCAGAATGACATGCGTTCAATGCTTTTAGGAATTATAAATATTATGAGTTCTTTGAATACCTTTATTTTTCTTGTTTATATGATTCTGCTTGTGAGGATGCAGATGAGCGAGAAAGATAAGATTATGGTGTTGAATGAGCAGTTAAATTTTACAAATGCTGAATTGCAGGAAGCAAACAGACAGTTGGAGGAATATGCAAAAGAGTCGGTCAGGATGACTGAAACGAAGGAGAGGAACCGGCTGGCAAGAGAGATTCATGATACGCTGGGGCATGCTCTGACAGGAATTATAACGGGAATAGAGGCATGTACAGCCTTGATGGACGTAGCGCCGGAGGCTACAAAGGTACAGTTGAATGCGATAGCGGAGGTCGCCAGACAGGGAGTTACTGATGTGCGCCGCTCTGTAAAAGCGCTCAGACCGGACGCTTTGGAAAAGCTGGATCTTCAGAAGGCGATTCTTCAGATTGTTGACGAGATGAGTATGGCAACAAGTGCAAAGATTGATTATCAATGCAGGACAAGACTGAGTGGATTTAACGATGATGAGGAGGATATCATTTATAGAATTGTTCAGGAAAGCATCACAAATTCCATTCGCCACGGGAAAGCGGATAGGATTCAGATACAGATAGACAGAGAATATAATATGCTGAAAATATACATTAAAGATAATGGGATTGGATGCAAGACAGTTCAAAAAGGGTTTGGACTGCATCATATGGAGGAACGGCTCGATATGCTGCATGGGGAGCTTACATATAGCGGTGAGGACGGATTTATGATAGATGCCCGCATCCCGATTCGATGGGGCACGGAGGAGAAGGATGATTAAAATATTGATTGCAGATGATCAGGAACTGATACGCCAGAGTATACAGATTGTGCTTGGACTAGAAAAAGATATCGAAGTTATTGATACGGTGGCGAATGGATTAGAGGTTATACGTTCTGTGCGTAAGATGAAACCAGATGTGATATTGATGGATATCAGGATGCCGGAGATGGATGGAGTAGTCTGTACGCAGATTATCAAGGAGAATTATCCGAATATCAAAATTATCATTCTGACTACCTTTGATGATGATGAATATGTATTTAATGCATTAAAATACGGGGCAAGCGGTTATCTGCTGAAAGGAATTTCAACAAAGGAGCTGTCGGATGCTGTCCGCAAGGTATATCAGGGGAGCGCTATGATCAACGGCGATATTGCCTCGAAGGTTGTGAAGCTGTTTTCTAGAATGGCCCAGTCAAATATTGCAATACATGTAGACAAAGAGCAGGTATCTGATTTAAAAAGAACAGAATGGCAGATTATTTCGTTAGTCGGGTGCGGTATGTCTAACAAGGAGATTGCAGGCAAACTCAGACTGTCTGAGGGAACAGTACGGAACAATCTTAGCAATATATTAAGTAAGCTGGAGCTCAGAGACAGGACACAGTTGGCAATCTGGGCGGTACAGACAGGAGCAGTCAATCAGGATTTTGAAGACGAATAGTTTATGGTTGGAATAAGAGAAGACAGAAACATTATATTGGGCAGCATATGTGGTATACTCTTACTTATTGTGTGTCTGATTTACAGCGGAATATATAAAGAATGGCCGGAAAGCGGATCAAGGAAGCTTACTATCGGCGTGTTTTCTGACAGCTACTGGGAAGTTCAGAATGGGTATTCCTATCGTATTCTGGAAGATGCTATCCGTATTTTTGAAAAACAGAATCCGGGAATACAAGTAGATTATGTAAGCGGGGTGCTGAAAGCGGATTATACAGAATGGTTATCTGAACAGATCTTATCTGAAGAGGCGCCGGATCTGTTTTTTGTCCTTGCAGAGGACTTCAATGATCTTGCCGAGATTGGTGCGTTGAAAGATATTACCTCTTTGATAGAGAAGGATAAAACATTTAACAGCGATGACTTTTATTCATCTGCATACAAATACGGACAGTATGATAAGATTCAGTATTCACTGCCATATGAGTGTGCGCCAAAGCTGATGTTTGTAAATAAAAGTATTTTGGATAAAGAGGGAATAGCAATACCGAATGAAGAGTGGACATGGGAAGACTTTTATGATATCTGCAAAGCGGTTACGAAAGACACAGACGGAAATGGAGTGGCAGATCAGTTTGGAGTTGTGGGATATACATGGAGGGAGGCGTTTGAATCCAACGGTGTAAAACTATTTAACCGACGTGGAACCGAATGCCGCCTGACAGGCAGCAATGTAGAGGATGCGCTTGTGTTTTTGGAAAAGATAAGTGAATTGGAGAGTGAATATGACGTTACAACACACGATTTTGATCTGGGCAATGTCGTATTCCAGCCAATGCCGTTTTCCGAGTATCGTGCATATAAGCCATATCCTTTAAGTATTAAAAAATATTCCGGGTTTGAGTGGGAATGTGTTCCTATGCCCAAAGGACCTGCGGGAGATAATATATCTACGCTTGACACGCTTCTTCTTGCAATGAATGCGAATACCAAAAATACGGAATATGCGTGGGAATTTATGAAGATGCTGACCTGTGATACTCATATACAGTCAGAAATATTTGATTATTCGGAAGGCGTATCTGTCCTGAAGGATGTGACAGAATCAGACCGGACACTTCAAAGTCTGATAGAAAGTTCGGGGAATACCGGCGGGCTGAATCAGGAGATTTTAAGCAATGCAGTCGAGAATGCAGTTGTTGCTCCGCGTTTCAGGAATTACAGTCAGACGACGGCGGAGGTAGAAAAGGCCGTCGACTCGATTATCGGCGGAAATTCGAACATCAGCATGGAACAAATTATCTGGAACCGGGAAATTAATAAATATTTAAAAGCTAACGGGAGATAGGCATGACAGGCTGGTGACAATTATCATAGAAATCATGACAAATGTAATGCGAAAAAGATGACACTTGTGAACTGTGCAAGTGTCATCTTTTTTATATACTGTTCTTGAAGTTAAGAGAAAACGGAAAAGAGAGGAAAGAAAAGATGAAGTACATTGTTTTAGTCAGCCATGGAACATTTGCACCGGGATTGCACAATGCGTTACTGATGCTGGCAGGAGAGAGCCGGACGGATATTCTTTCAACCAGCCTGGAAAATGGTATGGGGTCGGATACATATATTGAGAATGTCCGTAAATGTGTCTCAAAGATTACGGAGAAAGATGAGATTCTTCTGTTAGGAGATCTGGTCGGAGGTTCTCCGCTTACGTTAGCGTCGAATGTTATTGCGGAACGCGGACTGTTATCCAGAACAGTGATACTCGGAGGAGTGAATCTTCCGTTTGCGCTGAGCGCAGCGCTTATGAAAGATGATATGGAGCTTAATGAGCTGATAGACGCGCTGCTTCCGGAGGCAAGAGAAGTAATGCAGGAGTTCAAGGTATACGTAGAAGAAAATGAGGATGATATTTAAGGAGGATAAGAAAATGGCAGTATCATTTATTCGTGTAGACGACCGTATGATTCATGGACAGACCTGTACAAGATGGGCGCTTGAGTACCCCTGTGACGGGCTGATCGCTGTAAACAACACAGCAGCTAAAAACCCGGTATTGAAAGCCGCTTATAAGAGCGCAAGCGGAAAGAAGACATTTGTCTGGAGCATTGACGAGTTTGCGGCGAAGAGCGAAAAAGTATTAAACAGTAAGGATAATTATTTCCTTATTACAAAGAATTCGCTGGATATGGAAAAGATTCTGGTTGAACAGGGATTCAAGCCGGGAATTGACACAGTGATCATCGGACCTTGCAATGACAGACCGGGAACAACAAAGCTTGGAAATAACCAGTCGATCACTCAGGAAGAGGCACAGGCGCTGGAGAACATTATGAAGGCCGGATATGAAGTAGAGTTTGCTTTGTTGAAGGAAGAAGCGATCGGGAACTGGAAAAAATTCAGAGGACAATTTGGATTTCACTAAGGAGGAAAAACATTATGACTATTAGTTGGTTACAAGCAGTATTGCTGGGCCTGTTCGCATCATTATCAAGCATGCCTGGCATGGGAGGTTCATCAATTGGTAACTACACATTAGGAAGACCACTGATCGGTGGCCTGATGTGCGGAATTATCTTAGGAGACATGTCAACAGGTATCTTAGTAGGATGCGCTATGCAGGTTGTTTACATTGCACTGGTTACACCGGGCGGAACCGTATCCGCAGATGTCCGTGCAGTCAGCTATATCGGGATTCCTTTAGCAATGGTTGCGCTGGGAAGCTACGGTCTGTCTGCAGCATCTACGGAAGGTGCGGCACTTGCAACTTCCTTTGGAACAATGGTTGGCACACTTGGAACCGTATTATTCTACGGAACGGCTACGATTAACCTTTTGTGGCAGCATATCGGCTGGAAGGCTGTTGAAAAGAGACAGTATAAGAAGCTTTATCTGGTTGATATGGGACTTCCGTGGATTTCACATCTGGCATGTTCTTTTATTCCTACCGTTATTATGTGTAAGATGGGAGCGGATGTGGTTGAGATGATCAAGAAAGCTCTTCCGATGGATGGAATTGCCATGAAGACACTGTTTTCTGTCGGCGCACTCCTTCCTTGCGTAGGTATTGCGATTCTTCTGAAACAGATTGTAAAACAGGTAACAGACTTTATTCCATTCCTGTTCGGCTTTGCGTTAGCGGCATCTATAGGAATCAATCTCGTATCCGCAACAGTTGTAGCAGCAATGTTTGCGATTATTAACTATAAGATAAAGATGCTGTCCGTAAATAAAGCGGCGGTGGCAGCAGATGGATTTGACGATGATGAGGAGGAAATCTGATATGGAAAAGAAATTATCGAAAAAAGCGCTGACGAAATCTTTTCATAACTGGTATTACGGACATTTGACATGCTTTTCACAGGAGCATATGCAGACATTTGGCTATCTCTGCGCAATGCTTCCGCTGGTGGAAGAATTATATGACAATGAAGATGATAAGGCAAAAGCAATGAATACATATACAGCATTCTTTAATACAGAGCCGCAGCTTGGTACCGTAGTCGTAGGTATCACAGCAGGTCTGGAGGAAGCAAGGGCGAACGGCGCCGAGGATGTAGATGAAGAAGCGATCAACGGTCTTCGTGCCGGTCTTATGGGACCGATCGCAGGAATCGGAGATTCGCTGGTTGTAGGAACCGTAATCCCGATACTTCTTGGTATCGCGATGGGTATGTCTACAGGAGGCTCGCCGCTTGGAGCAATCTTTTACATCATCGTATGGAACCTGTTTGCATATTTCGGAATGAGATTCATGTATTTCAAAGGATATCAGCTCGGCGGAAAGGCCGTAGATTTTCTGATCGGCGCACAGGGCGAAGCATTGAGAGATTCTATCTCCATGCTTGGCGGTATCGTAATCGGCGCAGTATCCGCAACATGGGTAAGCGTAACAACATCGCTGCAGTTATTGAATGAAGAAGGCGAGCCTTATCTGGTGCTGCAGGATAAGTTAAATGATGTATTTCCGGGACTGCTGACGGCCGTGTTTATCATTATATGCTGGTTTTTAATGGCGAAAAAGAAGATGTCACCGATTAAAGTAATGCTTTTATTAGTAGTCGTAGCATTCCTTGGAGTATTAGTAGGATTCTTCAATCCTGGATTGGCATATTAAATATTGGAGGTAACGCCATGAATACAACTGAAAAAATAAGATTATCGAATGAAACCCATATGCAGCTAAAAGCCCTCAAAAAAATAGAAGTTTGGAAAAACATCGCCGTTGCGCTGTCTACGTTAGGCGTCGCGCTTACCTATGCGGGAATGGCGGGAAATAGCCGCAATCTTTTTCTTGGTATTCCTGGTGTTATTATCATATTAGCTGGTCTTATCAGCGCCCTGATCCTTAATCTTGGATTGAAGAACGGAAGAAGAAATGTAAAGAAGATGCTTCGTATACTGGAAGGAGAGCTATGATGGACAGAATTAAATTAATCTGTGCAGATATTGACGGCACATTACTTGATGATAATAAAAGAGTGCTTCCTCAGGTAAAGGAAAGTCTCAGAAATGTGGCGGAAAGCGGAGTGCGTATTGCACTTGCTTCTGGAAGAATGCCGGCGGGAGTCGAGCTTGTGGAGAAGGAGCTTGGCATACCGTGCATAAAGATCTGCAATGCGGGGACCTGCATTTTGCTGGGGAACCAGTGTATCACCATGAAATATCTGCTTCCAGATGTGATGGAACATATCTATGTAGATATTGCAAAAAAGAATAATCTTCCTCTTTGGATATTCAGGGAGAGGGAGTGGTATGTAACAGATGTCGATTCTTTTGTTGAACGGGAGACAGAGATCATAAAATACCAGCCGAAGGTAGTTAAAGTTAGGAAACTGGCGGACGAGTGGAGCCAGGAAGGAACCGGTCCATGCAAATTGCTGATTGCGGCAGACGCAGATATATTAAAACGGATTCAGCAGGAGATAAAGGAACAGAACTGGAAGGATGTAGATCTTGCATGTTCCGCGGATCATTTGCTGGAGATATTCCCTCAGGGGGTAACAAAAGCAACTGCCTTGTCCGCAGTCTGCAGTATGCTGGATATTGAGCCAAAGGATACCTTTGCGATCGGAGATCATGAACTGGATATTCCAATGATAGAGATGGCAGGAATTGGGGTTGCAATGGGTAATGCGATCAGCGAATTGAAGGAAAAAGCTGATTATGTGACAAAGACGAACAACGAGGCAGGAGTTGCCTACGCTTTAGATATTATCTGGCATAGATAAGGAGGATAAGATTATGGTAAAATTTACATTCGCAGTAAATGATGAAATGGGATTGCATGCAAGACCGGCAGGAGCTCTGGTAAAGGAAGCGACAAAATGCTCCAGCAAGGTTACGATCCGTAAGGGAGAGAAAACCGGAGACGCGAAACGTATTTTTAATGTCATCGGGCTTTCTATAAAAGCGAACGAAGAGGTCGAGATCATAGTGGAAGGTGATAAGGAGCAGGAAGAGGCAGCTCATTTAGAAGCCTTTGTAAAGGAAAATATATGATCGGAGTGGCGTCATGGAGAAAGTAAACGGCAAATCCATTTTAAAGGGAATAGCGATCGGGAAGGTATTGTTTTACCGGAAGGGAGAACAGTCTGTAAAACGTATTAAGGTAGAAGATACGGCAGCGGAGATCAGACGTTATGAGGCGGCCAGAGAAACTGCGGTAGAGCAATTAAACGAGTTGTACCAGAAGGCTTTAAAAGAAGTCGGAGAAATGAACGCAGCGGTATTTGAGGTGCACGCAATGATGGTAGAGGACGGGGATTATGTTGACTCCATTCAGAACATTATTGAAACACAGCAGGTAAATGCAGAGTATGCGGTTGCAGTTACGGGAGATAATTTTTCCAAAATGTTCGCTCAGATGGATGATGAGTATTTTAAGGCGCGCGCTGTTGATGTCAAAGACATTTCAGAAAGAATCGTCAATATACTGAGCGGCAATACAGACGGCGGAGATATCGGCGATGAATCTGTTATTATCGTGGCGGATGATCTGGCTCCGAGCGAAACGGTTCAGATGGATAAAGATAAGCTGCTTGCATTCGTAACCCGGCATGGCTCAACCAATTCTCATACTGCGATCCTTGCAAGGACAATGAATATCCCGGCGCTGATCGGCGTTGATATTAATGAGAAATGGAACGGGAAGTCTGCGGTTGTCGATGGGTATGAAGGAGTTTTATATATAGAGCCTGATGAGGAAAGATGCAGAAAATTGAAAGAACGCAAAGAGGAAGATGAAAAAGCGAGAAATCTTCTGCAGGATCTGAAGGGAAAAGAGGATGTTACTCTTGACGGTAAGAAAATTAAATTGTATGCAAATATTGGAGGCGTCAAAGATGTCGCGAGCGTCCTTGCCAATGATGCGGTCGGGATCGGCTTGTTCAGGAGCGAATTTTTGTATCTGGAATCTGAGGATTACCCAAGCGAGGAAAGCCAGTTTCAGGCATATAAAACAGTAGCCGAGAATATGGCTGGAAGAAAAGTGATCGTCCGGACGCTGGATATCGGCGCGAGCCCTGCTTCGGGCAAGCGTTTTTGGAAATATTGCCATTATGTACCCGATGATCATATCTGTAGATGAAGTCCGCAGAATCAAGGAAATCGTGGAACTGGTCAAAAAAGAATTAGAGGTTGACGGGATCAGCTATAATGATGTGGAGCAGGGGATCATGATAGAGACTCCCGCGTCTGTGGTGATCAGCGATGAACTGGCGAAGGAAGTTGATTTCTTTAGCATTGGAACAAATGATCTGACGCAATATACTCTTGCCATAGACAGACAGAATATGAAACTTGATAATATCTATGATCCGCATCATCCGGCTGTGCTGCGTATGATCCAGATGACGATTGAGAATGGGCACAAACATGGATGCTGGGTAGGAATCTGCGGGGAGCTTGGCGCAGATACTACGCTTACGCAGACCTTTATCGAGATGGGGATCGACGAATTGTCAGTATCGCCGTCCTGCGTACTGCCGATTCGCAAAAATATACGGGAAATCAGAGTGAATAAGGAAAAGCTGTTTTAACCGGATGAAGGGAGGAGCTTATGAATATTTGCATGAAGAGCTTCCGAAGCATATCTTTGAGGAACTTAAGCATTTCTTTTCAATCTACAAATATCTGGAAGGGAAGGATACCGTTGTAAATGAATTCAAAGGCCCGATAGATGCGGTTGCATGTATTGAAAAGTGCATGGAAAACTATAAATATAGATTTTAGAAAAAATAAAGGATCAGAGGAAATGCAGCACAGAGACAGCCCGCAGTGGCTGGTCATTGCTGTTGCAATATATACAAGCATAACGATGTTCCGTTCGGCAGCAAAGACAGAATAAAGCGATATATATTGAACGGAGATATAACAAAATATATATCGGATCCAATCAGTGAGATGAGAAATATGACAGTAAGCAGGAATCTGGGCTCTGGATGGATTATATCGGGGGAGCGCTTATCTTTTATGGGTTTCTGTTAAGCATCTGGGAGAAGCACAACGATCTGGAGCTTTACTATGTACATGGAAAGGATTGGGGCAGCGCCGGCGCCAGGGTGATGAATAACAGCGGCTTTATACAGGCTGTCGGTGTAACGGCCATGGCCAGCAGTATGAACAGGGGTGTATGGATCGCCTTGGCAGTAGCGGCAGGCCGGATTGTGCCGGGAACCCCCCGTTATGATCGTAATGTTTGAGGGATCGAAACCCGTAGTGGCGAGGTTGTAACGGAGAGTGTAAAACAAGATAACAGGGAGCGGAGGGTAAGTTCGCTCCCTGTTTGCGATATTTTGATAATTATCTTTCTACCCAGGCAGGGGTTGTCTTGCCTTTCATATCGAATATCGTGCCGAGGATGTTCATGATCCGGCAGCTTTCTGTTATTGCAAAATATCTATTGCCGCCTTTTGCTTCCTGATATGCGTGGAACCAGTTCAGCCCGATGTACATGGTAAACAGGAAAAACCCGACAAAAAATGTCAGCCACTGTCTGTTCAGCGTGATACCGATGAGCGTCATGACCGCTGTGTACCCAATCGCTGCGGCAACTACATACTGAGCTTTGCCAAAAAAGTGATTCCATGTCCGGGATAACAGGAACAGTATGACCACATATGCCGCAATCATAAGCCAGAAGAGGCCGAAGTATGTTCCGTCCACATAAATATCCTTTTGATCCGATAGGAAAAATATTCTGGCAAACATATAGGTGATTACAGATAATGGGATTAGATTAATGGCATTTATATGGAATACTACCATTAATATTTTTGTGTTTCTGGTAAAATACATCGCTCCGTAACAGATGATGCACAGGATGACCGGGAAGAAAAAGGAAGAGCCAAATGTAATAGCAAATGGAACCCCCTTTTCTATCAATCCCGGAGATCTTATAAGCATTTCTGGAGTCAGGATATCTTCAGAATAAGAGTACATCCAATCCCCGAGCAAAAAAGAAACGACAGCACATATCAGGTATCCGTAAGACAGCATCAGAGCCAGATTCTTGTTAAACTGTTTCGGTGTCAGGATTTCCTTTGTAATGTCTTCTCTCATAACCTTCGCGAGCTGTTCGCTCCAGGATGCCTCGTCCCTTTCCAGAATGGATTCTGATACAGACTCGTAAGGAAGATGGCAATGGAGCAGGGTTTCACATACCCGCCTGACGGCTTCAAGGCTCTGCTCTTCCTCATGGAGCAGACGGAGACGGTTTTCCATAACTTTATTCAGGGTTACGTTCCCGTCTTTTAACTCCCGGATATCCGAGATTGGAACTCCAAGGACTCTTAGGACCTTGATCCTCTTGAGCTGTTCAATGTCTTCTTCAGAATATTCCCGGTAGTTGTTCGTATCATTTCTTTTTGGGGAGATAAGCCCTTCATTTTCATAGTATCTGATATTTGCCTTGGTAATGCCAACCTTGCTTTCAACGTCTTTAATCGTCATGGTAAATGCCCTCCTTTGATATTTGATAAGTAGAGTATAAAGGTTCAAGTGCCTTGAAGGTCAATACTTTTTTGATATTTTTTTGATGATTTTCTTTTGTGTATTCTGTTTTTATGCAGAGATGCTATGATAAAAAAATCAGGGAAAGTGATTCTCAAATTCCCTAAATTATGACAGGCTTTGAAAGCCGCATGGTCTTCGCCCGTTTTCCGGGCAGCTATCCAAAGAAACTACAAGGGAGGTTTTTGCGTATGACGAACAAGCTAAAGGAGTATTTCCCCATGATCCGGACAAGAGAGGCTATCATGGAGAAGATTGAAGCAGACAGGCATATGAAAAAGCTTTGGAACGGATTGCGGAGTTGGAAGGGGCCTCTGCTTAAAAGATAGTCGCCCGCCCAAAAGCATTTTACAAAAGCAAAGACAAAGTAAATAAAAAGCCTTATTTATAGATTGCACCTATAAATAAGGCTTTTTATAAAATCTATAAATTTGACATTCCTCTTTCCCGACAGTACACTTAAATTATAATAATTATAGAACGGAGAGGGTATGTTATATGGAAACATTAGAATTACCAAAATCATTTGATGAATTTGTAGATGCAAGAAAAGCTGGATTTTTAAAGGTGAAAGAATATGTTGAGAACGGCGGGCATCTGGTGGGGATGTTTTGCTCTTACACTCCGCTGGAGCTTTTTGACGCAGCGGGGGTTTCGGTCGTAGGGCTTTGCGGAACAAGTAATGAACCGATCGCTGACGCGGAAAAGGTTCTTCCGAAAAATTTATGTCCATTGATCAAATCAAGCTATGGATTTGCCTACACGGAAAAGTGCCCGTATACATATTTCTGTGATTTTATCGTTGGTGAGACGACATGCGACGGGAAAAAGAAGATGTTCGAGCTGCTCAACGATATTAAAGAGACATATGTACTTCATCTTCCGCAGAGCCAGAAAAGAGAATATGCAAAAGATATCTGGTATCAGGAAATAAAGCTTCTGAAAGAATACATGGAAAAAAGATACGGCATTGAGATCACAGATGAAAAACTAAGAGAGGCTGCGCACAAGAGGAATGAACTGAGAAAGACGCAGATGGAGCTGTACACATTGCAGGGGGCGGTACCTCCGGCCATGAAAGCTACGGAAGTAATGTCTACGCTCGCACAAGGGATGTTCAATTTCGGCGTGGATGCCCAGCATGCAAGCTACAAAGCAAAGGTAGATGCAGCAAAAGAGACGGTTGCAAACGGAGCGAAGCCTGTTGATGAAAAAGCAAAGAGAATCCTTCTGACAGGATGTCCGTCTACCGGGGTTATCCAGAAGGTGGGTATGACTATCGAAAATAACGGCGGGGTGATCGTCTGTCTGGATGACTGCGGCGGTGAAAGGACGCAGAAGATGTTGGTTGATGAAAATGCAGACAACATACTGCGGGCAATCTCTGACCGTTATCTTGAGATCCACTGTTCGGTTATGACGACAAATGAAGGTCGGATCGAGAATACAAGGGAGATGTGTAAGAAATACAAGGCAGACGGCGTGGTGGAGATGGTACTTCAGGCTTGTCATACGTTTAATGTGGAATCTAACCTGATGCAGAAGATGTGCGAGGAGGAAGGTATCCCGTATATGAAGCTGGAAACAGATTATTCAACGACAGACAGCGGACAGATTGAGACAAGGATTGCAGCATTTATCGAAATGTTATAAAATGTTCATAGAATAAAAGGGCAGGGAGAAGTCCCTTGCTCTTTTTAAAGGTTAAGGAGGATAAGATGTATCAGGTGGGAATAGACATTGGTTCCAGTTCCGCAAAGACGGCTGTGCTGAAAGGAGGGGAGATTATAAAAACCATCCTGCTGGATACCGGATTCAGCAGCCGGAAAGTGGCGGATGAAATCTACGCCATGCTGGAGGCCGAAGGGATCACAAGAGAAAACGCAGGGTATGTCGCTACCGGTTACGGCAGAGTCTCTGTACCGTATGCAGACGATACAGTGACAGAAATCACCTGTCACGGGAAAGGCTCATATTTCCTTTTCAGGGAGAACGGAACGGTTATCGATATCGGAGGTCAGGATACAAAAGGAATTTCCTTGAAAAACGGGCGCGTCATGAAATTTGTCATGAATGACAAGTGTTCGGCGGGAACGGGGAAATTTCTTGAGGTCATGACAAACAGGCTTGGACTTACTCCGGAAGAACTTTCCAGACTGGCGCGGAAAGGAAAAGAGATTACGATCAGTTCTATGTGTACAGTGTTTGCTGAATCGGAGGTCATAAGCCTGATCGGGAAAGAGACGCCAAGAGAGGACATCGCGTTTGGCGTTATCGAATCTGTAGTAAATAAAGTCGTATCGCTTCTCGCTCAGGTTCCGAATGACAGATATTTTCTGACCGGCGGGTTGTGTGAGGACGCCTATATCATCGGACGTCTGGCAAAAGCGCTGGATGCGCCGGTAAGCTCCCTGCCGCTTGCGAGATATGCCGGGGCGATTGGCGCGGCGCTGCTGTGTAAGTGATGTGTCGGTCTGTCAGGCAGCGCAGGTATTACATTCTAGAACCCATGGAAATTCACGGTTAAGTAAAAATGTGAACTCCATGGGTTTTTTCTATTTCAAATCTATTCCTTAAAATTTCCACTTGCAATGTAAAAACGCCTGATGTATACTTATACTAGTTATATAATACAACAGTATAATAATACGGAAAGGTCGTCATATGAGTACACTAATTGAGATCAAAGATATATACAAGATCTATCGTCCGGGAGAGAATGAGGTGCATGCTTTGGACGGTATAAGCCTCACCATAGAGGAAGGCGAATTTGCAGCGATCATCGGTCATTCGGGTTCAGGGAAATCTACGCTCATGAATATGATCGGCTGTCTGGATATCCCGACGGAAGGAACGTATCGCTTAAGCGGCAGAGACGTGTCCCATATGACGGACAATGAGCTTTCGGATATTCGGAACCAGCAGATAGGCTTTATCTTTCAGGGTTTCAACCTGATCGCAAATCTGGATGCTCTTGCTAATGTGGAACTGCCTCTTATATATAGGGGAGTTGATAAGCGGACGAGACGTGAGGCTGCGCTTTCTTCTCTGGAGATGGTCGGGTTGGAAGAAAGAATCCATCACAAGCCGTCGCAGATGTCTGGCGGCCAGCAGCAGCGGGTAGCAGTTGCAAGGGCTATCGCTGCCCGTCCGCCAATCATACTGGCGGATGAGCCTACTGGTAATCTGGATTCTCATGCAACATGGGAGATACTGGATATATTGAAGGAGCTTCATAAAGCGGGGAGGACGGTTATCGTTATCACACATGATCCTGAGATTGCAAGACAGGCGGAACGGGTAATACAGATCAAGGACGGCAGGATCGTCGGGGACGATCAAAATGAGAGTGAAAAAAAGACCGGAGAAGTATTAAAAGATCAAGGGGAATACAGCGGAAACCATGTACAGGAGGATATGGAGTATGTTTAAGAGAGACAGGAAGAGATACAGGCGCAGGAGGAAACAAAGTGAAGTAACCTATGCAGCAGGGCATGCAGGAGGACGGACCGGAAAAAAGAAGCTTCCTGGCTGGGCAATCATACCAGTGCTCGCAGGTATAGCGCTGATCTGTTTTGGAATATCGAGGGTTACAGGGGAGGATCGTAAAGGAACGCGGCTTAACGTAGTGGAGGCACACCGGGAGAATATCAAAGAGATCTACAACACCTCCGGTATAGTAGTAAGCGAGAAAAGCAAGACCTTTTATTCTCCGGTAAATGCGCCGGTTAAGACAAACAAAGCAAAAGTCGGAGAGGCAGTGAAAAAAGGAGAGAAGCTGATAACCTTCGATACGACCGATCTGGACAGAGAACGCCAGAATTCGCAGCTTAATACATTGTCGGCAAAGTACACAAGTCAGGATGCAAAAGAGCAGAGCGAGCGTACAAAGAAAAGCATAGAGAAAGCGAAAGAGCAGGAAAATGCTATAATACTGAAGATGAAGTCCCAGATTAAGGAGAAAAGATCTCAGATAAAAAAGCTGGAAAAGCAAGTAAAAGAGTCGGCGGCAAAAAATGTAAAAGCCGCAAAAGATATTGCAGGAATAGAGAAAAAAATGACAGATAATCTTGACAGACAAAGTATCTGTCAGGCTCGAAAGGAAAATGCGGAGCGTCAGCTTGATAATCTGGATGTTCAAGAGCAGGGTGAAGGGCAGGATAAAGAGCAGGCAAAAACAAAGCTTGTAGAAGAAGCAGAAGAGGCAACGAATGAGATCAGCAGTCTGGAAAGGGAATACCGCACTCTGGAACAGAAGTTCAAGCAGCTTGGCGGGGAGGACGGCGCAGGAGATGCGAATACAGAGGCAGCACAAGCTCTGGCGCAGGCCAAGCAGGAGCTAGAGGCGCTACAGTCCAGCCTTACGCAGGCAGAAAACAGCAGGCAGACAAGTCCGGATGCCGGACTTACGGCGGCACAAGCCAATAATATGAGCGTCTCAGAGGATATCGCGGAGCTTGCAGAGCTTTCAGCCAAGGAATTGCTTGAGAAGGGAAAGGAAGGAATCAAGGCGGAATTTGATGGTATCATCTCCGATGTGAAGGTTCAGGAAGGGAGCGAGGCTGTTCAGGGAGGAGAGTTATTTACGCTGGTAAGCAATCGCGACGTATGTGTTCAGCTTGAAGTGTCCGCAGGAGATTTTGAGAATCTTATTCCCGGAGAGAAAGCCGTGATCACTATTGGACGGCATGTCTATCATGGGACGCTGGAATCGGTCAACAAGATAGCGTTGACCAACGAAAAGGGTAATCCGGTTATCGGAGCCAGACTTTGTATTGATGATCCGGATGATGATCTCTGCATCGGTGTCAGCGCGAAAGTCAATATAACGGTAGCGGAAAAAGAGAATGCTCTATGTCTTCCAAACGAAGTGATCAATACGGCGTCGGATGGAGATTTTGTCTACGTGATCACAAACGGCACTGTACTAAAACGAAAGGTAGAAACAGGTGTTTCTTCAACAGATATGTCAGAGATTGTTTCCGGTATAAAAGAGGGTGACCAGATAGTATCGGATCAGTCTGGCGATCTGAAAGAAGGTATGAGGGCAACAGCAGTAAAGGATGAAGATACAGAGAAAAATAAGATAGATTAAGGAGCAGGCGTATGGGACAGTTCGGCGAATATATAAAGATGGCGCTTTACAATATCAGAGAGAATAAGGGGCGTTCTTTTCTTACCATGCTCGGTATTATCATCGGTATCTCTTCCGTGATCACGATCGTTTCTATCGGAAATGGCCTGAAGGCGGATGTTATGTCAAGTACGGAAGTAAAAAGCGCGACGGTGGTGCCGAATCCAGAGGAGACGAACCAGACAGAACTGATTACCTGGGAAGATCTGGGAGCGGTGAAGGCAGCTCTCGGGGAGCGTGTAAAAGGCGTGGCATCCAGCAAAATAGTGTTCGGTAATGTGGATACGAGAAAAGGAAACTTTGAGGCATATGTGGTGCTGACGACTCCGGATGCCGAGGCAGATCCCACGCAGCTTAAGATATTGTATGGATCATATTTTTCGGAGGAGGATGCAGAAAATGGCACGGCAGTCTGTGTTCTTGATAAAGCCAGCGCGCTATATCTGTTTGGTACAGCGGAGGTGGTGGGGATGGATTTTGATCTGATGATGGAAGATACGATCGTGACGCTGACCGTCAAGGGTGTGCGGGACGGCGATCCGGAAGTGATGAAGGCCAATCAGAAGGTGATGGAGATGTTCGGCATGGCAATGCCGGTCTATGTGGAATTACCCTTTACAATAGTAGAAAACTGGGGCGAAAAGGTAGAGGACTTCCAGTCGATCAGTCTGTTCCTTAAAGAAAATGAGGATGAAAATGCGGTGGCAAAGGCAGCGGTGCGGGTACTGAACGGCAGACATAGAAATGAAGGGGAGAATCTGTTCATGAAACAGCAGTCTATGGATATGACAAACGCCATGGGCGGGATCCTTGATACAGTAACCGCATTCATCGTATTTGTTGCGGGAATATCGCTGTTAGTCGGCGGTATTGGCGTCATGAATATTATGCTGGTGTCTGTTACAGAGCGAACTAGAGAGATTGGTATCCGAAAAGCGCTTGGCGCAAAGACTTCCTCGATCATCTTTCAGTTTTTGTGTGAATCTGCGATCATCTCAGGGATTGGCGGAATCATCGGGATACTGATCGGCGCGGCGATCTCGGAGACAGTGTCCGTGCTTGAGATCGGAGGACTGTCTGCAAGACTGTCCCTTAGCGCAGTGATTATCACTACCTGTTTTTCCTGCGGCGTGGGGATCGTATTTGGCATCTATCCGGCCAGAAAGGCAGCAAAGATGAGTCCGATCGAGGCATTGAAACAATTGTAGGCAGACTGTGGGAGGCATGCACAGAAATATAATATAAAAAGTATAAAGGAACAAGGAGGAAATAAGAGATGTTTAAACCGACAAAACTATTAAAGATCGTAGCTGTTCTTTTTATTATCACAGGAATATTGGGAATGTTTGGTACGGCGGTCAGCTATATCATGTTGCCCAAAATGAGGGAAATACCAGGGATAGATATGAGTATGATTGAGGCGGCATTGACGCCTTTGAATCTTATTATGTCAGTGGTCAGCTGCATCTGTTCTATTGCAGCGGGAATCTTTGGACTCAGCGGCCGATCGAAAAGGGGTGCTGTTGTCTGCGCTGGCATCTATCTGGCGCTGGTTCTTGTGTCCGTTGTTCAAATGGTGTTTGACGAGACATTTACTGTATTTGTGGCAGTGGATTTTATCCTGCCGGTATTGTATTTGTGGGGCTTATATCAGTCGGAATGATTGTTGTTATTGGAATCATAGCCGATCAATGTTTTTAGCAATTAATCCTTTCCTTGCGGCGGCAACATGTTGTATGATAGGTATGCAGAGTGTAAAGTGATCAAAATAGATTGATCGGGAGGAGTTTGCTATGGATAAGAAGACGATAGCAGAGCTTTCCTCTTTTATTAAAGGAGCGCCTACAGCGTTCCATGCAGTAGAGAGGATAAGCAGCATACTGAGAGAGGAAGGATTTGAGAAGCTTGAGGAGAGGAAGAGATGGAAGATTGAGCCGGGGAAATGTTATTATATTACAAGAAACCATTCCAGCATCATTGCTTTTAGGTTAGGGCAGGATCTGTCAGACTATAGTTTTCAGGTAACAGCGTCCCACAGTGATTCACCGGCATTTAAGCTTAAGGAGAATGCAGAACTTGAGATGAAGAAAAAGTATACGGTGTTGAACACAGAAGGATATGGTGGTATGATTTGTTCATCATGGCTTGACCGTCCCCTTTCTGTAGCGGGAAGAGTGATAGTAAAGACGGATACGGGCTTTCACACAAGGCTTGTCAATCTTGACAGAGACCTTCTGATGATTCCAAGTCTTGCGATTCATATGGACCGAACTGTTAATGAAGGACATGCGTATAATAAGCAAGTGGATATGCTGCCTGTGCTGTCGGGAGAAGCAAAAGAGCGGGGAGAGATAAAAAGGCTGGCGGCAAAGGAGCTCGATGTGTCAGAGGAAAGCATATATGGAATGGATCTGTTTCTTTATAACCGGATGGAACCGGCAGTATGGGGAAGTGAGAACGAGTTTTTTTCCAGCCCTCAGTTAGATGATCTGCAGTGTGCCTATGCTTCTCTAATGGGATTTCTATCTGGAAGTCACAGGAAGAATGTGAATGTATTTGTCTGTTTTGACAATGAGGAGGTTGGTTCAGGCACGAAACAGGGCGCCGGATCTACCTTCCTTTTTGACGTGCTCTGGAGGATCAATAAGGCGCTTGGAAAGGATGAAGAAGACTTTTACCGCGCGGTGTCCGGAAGCTTTCTGGTAAGCTGCGATAATGCTCATGCAGTGCATCCGAACTACCAGAATAAGACGGATGCTACAAATTGTGTCTATATGAATGAAGGGATTGTAGTAAAGTCCCATGCTGGCCAGAAGTATACAAGCGATGCGCAAAGCATTGCCGTATTTAGAGCAATCTGCGAGAAGGCAGGTGTGCCGGTACAGTTTTTTGCGAACCGTTCTGATGCGGCAGGCGGCAGTACTCTTGGGAATATTGCCATGACGCAGGTATCCATGAATGCAGTTGATATCGGACTGCCTCAGTTGGCTATGCATTCTGCTTATGAAACTTGCGGAGTAAAGGATACGGAGTATCTGATCAAAGCGGCAGGGAAATTTTACAGCAGCCATATTCATGTATCGGGCGACGGGAAATTCCAGATAGAAGAATAAAGAGAGGGATAATGCAGAGATGAAAAAGATACTAATGATCGGAACAGGCGGCACAATTGCTTCGAAAGAGACGGAAGAGGGATTAACTCCCGGGCTTACGCCGGAGGATATTCTCTATTACATTCCGAAAGTAAAAAAAATCTGTGATGTTGTAACTATACAGGTGTGCAACGAAGACAGTACGAACGTGAAACCGGAGCACTGGCGGTTGATTGTCAGGACGATAGAGCAGAATTATTACAGTTACGACGGATTTGTGATCTGTCATGGCACGGACACGCTGGCGTATACTGCCTGCGCATTGTCTTATATGATACAGAATTCCAATAAGCCGATTGTTATTACCGGGGCGCAAAAGCCGATCAGCGACGATGTGACAGACGCAAGGAGTAATCTTTTAGACAGCTTTATCTATGCGTCGGATAAGCATTCTCAAGGCATAAATATCGTGTTTGACGGTAAAGTTATAGCCGGAACACGGGCGAAAAAGGAGATGTCAAAAAGCTATAATGCATTTTCCAGTATCAACTTTCCTTATCATGCAGTTATCAGAGACAGAAGGCTGATCCGATATATCCCGGAGATGCCGTACAAGGACAGAGTGCAGTTTTATTATAATATGAAGGACAGCGTCTATGTGCTGAAGCTGATCCCGGGACTGAAGCCGGATATTTTGTATTATCTGTTTGAAAATTACGACTGTATTGTGATAGAGAGTTTTGGCGTTGGAGGAATGCCGAAGTCTCTGACGGATGTATTTTGCGCGGAGATGAAAAAGTGGGAGCAGGAAGGCAAGCATGTAGTTGTGACAACACAAGTAGTCAATGAGGGCAGCGATATGATGGTTTACGCCGTTGGGAAGACCATAAAGACAGAATTCAATCTGATGGAAGCATATGATATGACGACGGAGGCGGTGATTACGAAGCTGATGTGGCTGATGGGCTTAGAGGGGCTGTCAAAGGGAGAATTCAGGGAAATGTTTTACCAGCAGATTAATTATGATATTTTATTTGCAGAGTAACGGGAGGAGAAGCTTTACAGGCAGGAATTTAAAAATAACTTCTGTATACTTCTAGGAAATCGGTTGGAAACATGGCTTGCGTTCTGAATCAGGAAAAGCTGTCTTGTAAATGTTTATTTGCCGCGTTTTCTGTTAAATGCGTGACATAGCCGTTAAAAAAACTACTTTTGTCAAAATACTTACAATTTTTATTCATGATGTTATAATAAATACACTTGAAATATGAATGAAGATTTATATTGGGAAAATCTGACGAAAGAAGGTATGATAAGAATGAGCAGACTAGAGCTTGATTCGCCTAAAAAAGCCCGTATTGTCATGGAAGAACTCTACAAGGATTTAGAGCGAAGAATCGAATCAAGTCCTCCGGGCCTATGCCCGGTCGATATGTCGCGCGCGTTTTTGGAACTGTGTCATGCGCAGACCTGTGGGAAATGTGTGCCGTGCCGTATCGGACTTGGACAACTGAATCATTTCATCAAGGATGTGCTTGATGGAAAAGCAACGATGGAGACATTAGAAGTGATGGAGCAGACCGCACTTTCCATTATGGAATCGGCAGACTGCGCTATTGGCTATGAAGCTGCTAATATGGTCTATAAGGGATTGATCGGCTATCGGGATGATTATATAGAGCATATAGAGCATGGACGCTGTACCTGTACATATAGTCAACCGGTTCCGTGTGTATCTTTATGTCCGGCACATGTGGATATACCAGGATACGTGGCGTTGGTAGGAGAAGGACGCTATGCAGATGCGGTCAGACTGATCCGCAAGGATAATCCGTTCCCGACTACCTGCGGATTTATCTGTGAACATCCGTGCGAGGCAAGATGCCGCAGGAATATGATGGACGATGCAGTAAATATCCGTGGTCTCAAACGGGTTGCCGCTGATTTTGCAGGAGAGGTCGATCCTCCGGCATGTGCGCCGTCTACGGGTAAGAGAGTCGCGGTGCTCGGCGGAGGTCCGGGAGGACTTAGCGCTGCGTATTACCTGCAGCTTATGGGGCATCAGACAACGGTTTATGAGATGCTTCCGAAGCTTGGAGGAATGCTTCGGTACGGTATTCCGAATTACCGTCTGCCGAAGGACCGTCTTGAGGATGATGTGAATGCTATCTTAAAGACAGGTGTTGAAGTGAAGCATGGCTTAAAGATCGGTCCGGATATTACAATCCAGCAGCTTCAGAAGGAATATGATGCCGTACTTATTACAATTGGAGCCAGCACAGACAAAAAGCTTGGTCTTGACGGGGAGAACGCAGAAGGCATCTTTTCGGCAGTACAATTCCTTAGGAATGTAGGAAAGAACATTATCATGGATCTTACGGGCAAGGAAGTGGCTGTTATCGGCGGAGGCAATGTAACGATGGATGCCGTCCGCACGGCAAAACGTCTCGGGGCCAGGAAGGTAAGTGTTGTATATAGAAGAAGAATCGCAGATATGACTGCGCTGCCGTCAGAGATTGAGGGAGCGATTGCAGAGGGTATCGAAGTGCAGACACTTAAAGCGCCGTCGTCTCTGGCTGTTGACGAGAATAATCATGTGAAAGGAATCTATGTATCTCCGCAGATGATCAGTTCGATCAAGGACGGGCGTGCCAGCATCAGACCGACAGGCGAAGAGGATCTTTATATTCCGTGTGATATTTTAGTAGTTGCTATTGGACAGAATATTGAGACAAGGCATTTTGAAGAAGCAGGAATACCGGTATCAAGGGGTAAGATTGTTACAAAGAGCAACGGAGCTATCGAGAACCTGCCGGGCGTTTTTGCGGGAGGAGACTGCGCGAGCGGACCGGCATCTGTGATCAAGGCGATTGCAGGGGCGAAGGTTGCGGCAGCTAATATTGATGAGTATCTGGGCTATCATCATGAGATTTCCTGTGATGTTGAGATCCCGGAGGCACGTCTTGACGACCGCACACCATGCGGCAGAGTGAACCTGACTGAGCGCGAGGCTCGTGAGAGAGTGAAAGATTGGGACGGCTGTGAGAACTGCATGACTGAGAGAGAGGCAAAGCAGGAGGCAAGCCGGTGCTTACGATGCGATCACTTTGGATATGGAATCTTTAAAGGAGGCAGAGAAAAATTATGGTAAATCTTACAATTGATGGTAAAAAGATATCTGTACAGGAAAACACCACAATCATGGAAGCTGCCGCACAGAACGGGATTCCGATTCCGAAACTCTGCTATCTGAAAGGAATCAATGAAATAGCGGCCTGCCGTGTGTGCGTGGTTGAATTAGAAGGAAAAGAAAAATTAATTACATCCTGTAATAATGTGGCTGAGGAGGGGATGGTAATCTTCACTAACAGCCCGAAGGTAAGAAGACATAGAAGGAATACGGTTGAACTTATCCTGTCACAGCATGATTGCCTCTGCGTTACTTGTACAAGAAGCGGAAACTGCAGTCTTCAGAAGATTGCCAATGATCTGGATATTTTGGAAATCCCCTTCAGGCAGGAGCTGGAACATCAGGCGTGGAACAGGAAGTTTCCGCTGATACGCGAATCGACAAAATGTATTAAATGTATGCGTTGTATTCAGGTCTGTGATAAAGTACAGGGGCTTAATATATGGGATCTGGAAGGAACAGGTTCGCGCACAACAGTCAATGTAGCAGGGCATAAGACAATCAACGAATCAGCCTGCTCTTTGTGCGGTCAGTGTATCACCCACTGTCCGGTTGGAGCTCTTCATGAGAGAAGTGACACAGGAAAGGTGTGGAAGGCGATTGCAGATCCAGACAAGATTGTTGTTGCTCAGGTTGCTCCGGCAGTACGCGCGGCATGGGGAGAGTATCTGGGACTTGAGCCGGAGGAAGCGACGATCGGAAAGATCTTAGACTCCCTGAAGCGGATGGGCGTGGATTATGTATTTGATACCTGCTTCTCGGCGGATCTTACAATCATGGAAGAGGGAACGGAGTTCGTCAAGAGATTTACCTCCGGTGAATTAAAGGAACGTCCCATGTTCACTTCCTGCTGTCCGGGATGGGTGAGATTTATTAAATCTCAGTTCCCGCATCTGGTAAGGTATCTGTCAACAGCAAAGTCACCGCAGCAGATGTTCGGCGCAGTGATGAAGTCTTATTTTGCGCAGAAATTAGGCGTAGATCCGGAGAAGATATTTACGGTATCCGTTATGCCTTGTGTGGCAAAAAAAGCGGAATGTGAGATGGAGCTTTTCTATGAGGAATATGCGGGACATGACGTGGATGTGGTCGTTACTACCAGAGAGCTTGTGCGGATGATCCGCTCTGCCCACATAAGTCCGGATACGCTCAAAGATATCGAGAGCGACCGTCCGATGCAGGAAGGAACCGGTGCAGGCGTAATCTTTGGCGCGACAGGCGGCGTTATGGAGGCGGCTCTTAGAAGTGCATATTATTTGATCAAGGGCGAGAATCCTCCGGCGGATGCGTTTAAAGCAGTCCGCGCACAGGGCTTTAATGAGAACAACGGCGTTCAGGAGGCCAATTTCCAGATAGATGACATAACGGTAAGAACAGCGGTTGTCAGCGGACTTGGCAACACAAGGGCGCTCCTTAACAAGATTGAGAAGGGCGAAGCTCAGTATGACTTTGTGGAAGTCATGGCATGTCCGGGAGGATGTGTAGGCGGCGGCGGACAGCCGATCCACGACGGCGAGGAGCTTGCATTTGAAAGAGGGAAGAACCTTTACTATCTGGATGAGAATGCTGAATTCAGATATTCTCATGAGAACCCGGATATCCAGATGCTTTATAAGGAATATCTTGGCGAGCCGAACGGACATAAGGCTCATATGTTGCTGCATAGCGATCATCTTAACGATCTGGCGAACGGGAGATAACGTTCAGCCCTGCTGTTGATAGTTTTAATTTTAAAATCGCTGTATCATTTAGTTTTACTAAGATACAGCGATTTTCTAATTCAGGGAATAAATTCTAAAATCATAATGTAGTTGAAAAGAAAAACAAAGTTGATTATACTGAAAAGAGAAGATACGGCAGAATAAAGCTGCGGGCAGTCTCTGCGCAGCAGGCCGGGGGAGATATTGGAGTTGATAGATAATTATGGAAATGAATAAAAAAGACAAAGTAACAGATATGACTCATGGCCCGGTATTCTCTCAGATGACGAGATTTGCATTGCCTGTACTTTTTGGAATGCTCTGCCAGAGGCTCTATAATTTTGCAGATACATATATTGTAGGGCACTTTCTGGGAGATGAGGCTTTGGCGGCGGTCAGTATCGCGGGGACAGCAACTTATATGATGTTTTCCATCATTATGGGCGTAACGACAGGAGTCGGAGTAGTTGTGTCGCAGTTTTATGGAGCGCAGAAGGAGCAGGAGATCAGGAAAGCTTTTGTAGCGGGAGGTTATGTAGCTGCAGTAATGGCACTTCTTATTACGGCGGCAGGTATGGCTACGACAGGTCCGCTGCTTACCATTCTTCATACTTCAAAGAAGTTGTTCCCGATGGCAGCAGCTTATCTTATGGTAATCTATGCCGGGAGCATTGCGACAATGCTATATAACTTCAGCGCGGCTGTTTTACGTTCGCTGGGGAATTCTATGATACCGCTTTTATTCCTGATTTTGTCAAGTGTATTGAACGTATTTCTGGACGTAGTATTTATCGCATGGATTCCTATGGGTACTGCGGGGGCGGCATTTGCTACCGCGCTGGCACAGCTGATCTCCGGCGTGCTTTGTATATGGTATGCATTGAAATCACTGCCGTTTTTGCGGGTGAAGGGAAAGCAGTGGAAACCGGATAAAGGGCTTGTTAAAGAGGTGCTTCGCTATGGGATTCCGACCGGGCTTCAGATGAGTATCATCTCTGTGTCTGATATGACGCTTCAGGCAGTTATCAATACTTATGGCACAGCTATGATCGTGGCACACGGGGTCTGCATGAAGGTGGAAGGGCTTGGATTTCAGCTTGCGGATGCGATTGGTTCGGCAGTAGGGACTTTTACAGGACAGAATGTAGGAGCGGGCGACTACGCGAGAGTAAGAAAGGGAGTGCGCAGCGGTTATCTTCTGAATGTCGTATGCTATGGGATTTTTTGCCCGGTTGTGTTCATCTGTGCGAGGCCGATCATGGAGCTTTTTACAAAAACACCGGAAGCAGTCAGCCTTGGTACAGAATATATGAGGATATTTACGGCATTTTTCTTTGCGGGGGGAATCTTAGTTGTGTACCATAATATTCTGCGCGCGTCGGGGGATGTATTTGTTACGGTATTAATGGGAGTGAGTGAGGTCGTAACGAGGATTGGGTGTGCATTTTTGCTTCCGATGCTGTTTGGATACCGGGGATTGTGGTTTGTTTCGCCCATTACATGGGTATGTGCTGCTCTTGTAGGAGGAGTAAGGTACTACTCCGGAACATGGGAAAAGAAGGCAAGGATGAGTATGGAAGGGGGAGCGGAAGATGGGGAGAAAAAAGAAGTCTAAGATTGAATTTAGATACTACAGAATGCCCGAGGACATTCCTTTTTTGGCGCTGCTTGGTGAAAAGTGGGTGCAGTATTATGGAAGAGATGTTGACTATCTGCATTTTCACAACTATCTGGAGATTGGCTATTGCTATAGCGGGACGGGAACTCTTGTTTTGGGAGAGGAAAATTATCGTTTTACCGGAAATCAGTTTTCTGTGATTCCGAAAAATTATCCGCACACGACAGACAGTGATTCCGATACAGTGAGCAAATGGGAATATTTGTTCATTGATGTAGATATGATTTTAGAACAATTTTACAGGGGAGGGGGTATTAATCGAAAGGAAAATATTTCTTATCGGATCAATAGTCAGGCATTCTTTAAATCGGCTGAAGAAAAACCTAAGATGGCAGAGATGATACGTAATATTATGGATGTGATACGAGAAAAGCAGGAGTTTTATCTGGAAGAGGCAAAAGCAGGAATTGCGGAGCTTCTATTTAATATAGCGAGGGAGAAAAAAGGAACGGGTCTTGTGGAAAAGCTTCCTGTGAAAGAGGCGGCTCCGATTATTCAGTCTCTGGACTATATTGCAATTCATTATATGGAACAGATCAAGATAGAAGATCTGGCCGGATACTGCCATATCAGTCAGTCTCATTTCCGCAGGATTTTTTCAGAATATATGGGCATGAGTCCGGTAGATTATATTAATCTTGTGCGTATTCGAGCTGCATGTGGTTATTTGAAGAGAACGGATGCTTATATTTCAGATATCGCTAACAAATGCGGATTTACTACCTTTTCAACCTTCAGCAGGAATTTTAAACAGATTACAGGCGTTTCCCCCAATGAGTGGAGAAAACGCCCGGAAAACTACGAACAGCAGCTATTGAAATTTCGTATCCATTCAGAAAAGGGATGGTGAGATTGCCGCATTTTATGCATATCAGTCAAAATCAAACTTTGTAAAACGTTTGTGCATTGCGCCGTAACGGGTGCGTACCATCTCGTTTCCGGCAAGTACGTCTTCCTCGCTTCCGTGAAATTGGCAGCGAATGCAGTAATATTCCTGCTTGTCTTTGTCATAGAACATATCAATATCCAGATCCCGCATAAAGCATGAAGGGCATCTGTAATTTAATTTGCCTTTTCCAGCTTGAGCCATGTCGCAAACATCTCCTTATCTGTTAATATTTTCTTGTATCCCAGAGTGAACATCGGGGAAAATGCATAGCCTTCCCGGATATATCCGTCTGCGTTATCGGATGCGGTCATAGAGACCTTTGTCTCAATGGCGGGGATAACGGCGGATACCGCTTTCGCGCCGAAGAGATCAGCTTCCCGGCAGCGGTATTCGTAAGAAATAGTTCTGTTCTCGCTGTCTGACGTTCCCTCGCAGGATAAGAGAATACCGCTCATATCCTCAGGATATTCAGTCGTTCCATAGCATGCCGTCATATATTCGTTTAGTTCGATTTCTGCGGATGAATCGCTCATATCGAGGATTGTGCGCTCGATGCCGATCGCGCCGCTGCCTTCTTTAAAATATTCTTTTGTCTGTAGTGTGACAGTGAGATCTGCAAATTCAATCGTTACAGGATCCAGTGTGAGGATTCTTAGCTTTCCTTCTTGTGAAAAATGAGCTTTTGTCCGGCACAGGCAAAGGTCCACTTCTTCGCCTTTGTAAGAAAGCTTTGCGCTTCTTATGGTTCCTTCGCCTGCATAATGGGTAAAGTATCCGGCACGGTATTTTTCCTGTATTAAGAATGGATAAGAGGCATCCTGTACATGCTTTGTTCCGATGCCTACTTCCCACTTAAGCTTTGCCGCGTAAGGGCGCAGATCGAAGATCGCGCCGCCCTGATCCATGCTGACGCCTGCCCGCATAAAAGGATCCGTATACCAGAAGAGCTGTTTGTCAGAGCCGTAGAGAATATCACGCCAGAGGGCGCATTCCGGCTCGGTGTAGGTCTTTTTGCCGCGATAGTAATCCGCGAACTCAGACATGGTCATATCGATAAGCTTTCCTTCTTTTTTCAGGTCGCCGTAGTATTTACAGCCGTCGGAATAAGACTTAAGGAGTAGTTCGTAAGGTGCTTCCCAGCGTCCCATCTTATTCATCCAGCCCGGTCCCACGAACATCATATTATAGGAATATCCATTGTTGTATTTTTCCTGCGCCCGATACTGATCGATCAGATTGTAAAGATACGGATATTCCCATGTCTTTGAATCATAGATCATTCCACGCAGGACGTTCTGCGGATGAGTCCCGAAGTTAGAGCCATTGCCGTCATAACAGGCGATCAAATCTCTGGAAAGATGGGGAATCGCAACGATACCGCTGTCCTCGGCTTCGTTTGCCGCAGGGGCATGGGTGTTCTGTTTTGACGGGATCCATGGCGCCCAAGGACCTCCGTCAAACAGTGTGTACCATGAATTATTGCAAGTGTGATAAGCCTTCGGCCCTTCCTCCCAGCATGTGGCGATGGCACATTTTACAGAAGGATAAGTTTCTTTGATATAATTGGTAAGCTCTGCGTCCATATAATAAGAACCGGTTGATTCCGGGTAGAATCCAAAGATATCATGGAATTTTCTGAATACGTCATCGACGATCCTCTTTTTATCCTCCATGGAGAACATCCAGATGCAGAAATCTTTTGTCTTATATTTTTCGCGGAATTCTTCGCAGGGAAGTCCAAGGAGGGAGAGTGCAATCTCATCGCCATATATTTTGTGGTCGCTTTTTGCAATTTCGACAGCTTCTTTGTTAAAAAGTGCCGCATAGGTCATGTGGATGGTAACCTTCAGACCGTTTTCATGGGCAATTCTCTGCTGAGTTTTAAAGATATCAAGAGATTCTGTCAAAAGCTTTTTGTCTCCGATATCTTCTTCTTTTCCGTGTCCTGTCACAGTGGCGGAATATTCTGGAACCATCTCAGGTCTGTGGATTACATTAAGAATAAATTCACTCATAGTTAAAAAACTCCTGTTTTTTGTAATAAAATGTCCGGCATGCCGTATTGCATGGCAGCGATGCCGGACGAACATATATAAAATATTTATTTGACAGCTCCTGTGATACCTTCTGCAAACTGTTTCTGAAGTACAAAGAATACAACCATCGTCGGGATGGAGCAGAAGAGTACGCCGCACATCAGCATGCCGTAATCTGTAACATATCCGGTGATCAGGTTAGCGATAAGCATCGGCATGGTCAGAGAGTCGTTGTCTGTCATGATTACCTTCGGCCACAGGTAAGAGTTCCATGCGTTCATGAAGGTAATAACTGCCGCAGCTGCATAAGTAGATCTCATGGTCGGGAAGAACATACGGAAGAAAATCTGCACTTCATTCAGACCATCGATACGTGCGGCTTCTATGATGTCGATCGGAAAAGCTCTTGCATTCTGACGGAACATCATGATCATAAACGGTGTCGATATCATCGGAAGGATGAAACCGAGTGTACAGTTTAAAAGCTTTGCCTTTGAAAACATCTGGAATAAAGGAACCATGGTTGCTACCTGAGGAATCATCATAGCCAGCAGCAGGATGGAGAATAATTTATCTTTCCATTTGTCATGATATACCTCAAAGCCGTAACCCGCAATGGAGCAGATCAGCAGACATACCAGAGTTGTCACGATAGCATAGATGAAAGAATTGGCAAGCGCGCGCCACAAAGGCTGCTGCGATACCAGATTGTTAAAGTTCTGCATAAAATATCCGCCGGGCAGAATCCGTCCCCTTGAGACATCCACAGAAGTATTGGTTGCTGCGGAGATCATCCAGTACAGTGGGAATACCGAAATAAATGATACAATTATGAGAAAAATATATGTAGGAATCAGTCTGCGCTGAATCATAGAGCTGTTCTTCTTAGTCACGTGTATCACCTACTTTCAAGTTGATAAATGCCAGAATAGCGACCATGATAAAAATCAGAAATGCCATAGCAGACGCATAGCCGAAATTCGGAACATTGATGAAACATGTATTGTAAACATAGTGAGACATTGTAATCGTCGTGTTTGCCGGACCGCCCTTTGTCAAGTTGACAGACTCGTCGAACAACTGTAACGTACCATTGATAGACATGATAAATGTCATGATGATCGTTGGCTTCAGCAGAGGAACTGTAATTCCCCAGAAAGTTTTCCATCCGTTAGCACCATCGATTTTGGCTGCCTCATATACAGAGTATTCGATGTTCTGCAGACCGGAAAGGTAGAATACCATGTTGTAACCGGTCCATCTCCAGACAAGAGCGATGATGATAATGATCTTTGCGCTTGCTGCATTTCCGAGGAAATTGTAGCCGGACTCTAAAATGTGCAGTTTGATTAAAATACTATTGATAAGTCCTTCCTGTGCAAACAGGGAGCGGAAGATCAATGCGTAAGAAACGAGTGAAGTTGCACATGGAAGAAATACACAGGTTCGGAATAGTCCTTTAAATTTTAGATCCTTGTTGTTCAAAAGCTGTGCAAGCAGGATAGCCAGTATCAACATGATCGGCACTTGGATGAGCAGGTAAAGAAATGTATTGCCGATAGACTGAATGAATACCTTATCTGCAAGCATTCGCTTGTAGTTGCTGAATATTGGCTCTGCGAATCTCATGTTAGCGCCGGTCCCGGTCTGGAGAGAGATAATGAATGCACGAACCATAGGATAAAAGCTCATAACAACGATCATAAGTGTTGCTGGCGTCAAAAACGCCCAGCCTGCCGCCTTTTGTTTGGCAACAAGCGTCATTCCTTTTTTGCTGGAATTCACATAGAAGCCCCCTTTCTTCTGAGAATCTGCTTAAAAAAATAGGGAACTGTAAGCAGTTCCCTATTTCATCTGCTTTTTACTCTGTCATCTTGAATTCAAGTGTCTCCTGAGCTTCTTTTAAAGCATCTTCTTTTGCAGTTCCGTTTGTAATATTGATGATAGCTGTGTTGACAGCTTCCCTTGCCTCATAGTGGTAAGGAGTCTTTGTGAACTCCGGAATGTGTGAGGAGTACTCTACAAGTGTAGAATAAATCGGCTGTCCGCCGTAGAACTCCACAGGCTCATTGTAAACTTCTGACTCGCCTGCCGGCAAATAGCATGCAATACCGGATGTAGCCGGAAGAATAGAGTCATAGAAATCTGTGCTGGAGCCGAATGTCTTTACAAGGAAATCCTTTGCAAGATCAGGGTTCTTGCAGTTGGATGTGATATACCAAGAAGAACCGCCGTTGTTTGCGTAATTTGTAGCAGTGTCAACGCCGTCAACCTTAGGAAGCGTAGTGATCTGCCATTTGCCTGCCTGATCCTCGATGCCTGTCAGAGTTGCGCTCATCCAGTTGCCGTTGATAATGCCAACAGCTTCGCCGCCTGTAACAGTTGAGATATACTCATCCCAGTTATTTACAAGCTTAACAGCATCCTTTTTGATCATGTCTGTGTAAAGGTCGATACATTTCTCAGCAACGTCATTGCCTACGATGTAAGCTTCGCCTTTCTCATTTACAAAGTTAGCGCCGCAAGACTGAATCATGAGCATGATCACATCACCGCCGGTCGACTCGCTTGTGAGAAGGTATTTGCCTGTTTTCTTGTGAACATCTACAGCGATGTCTGTAAACTGTGACCAGGTGATATCAGTGAGGTCTTCAATCTTATAACCTGCTTCTTCAAGAATATCCGTGCGATAGAAGGCTGCGCACACACCGTTGTCATATGGAACGCCATAGTGTTTGTCGTCCGCCATAGAGTAAGACTGTTTTAATGTTGCAAAGTCATCCCAATTGATACCGCAGTCTGTAAGATCTGTGAACGCATCAGGATAACTCTTTAAGAATTTCTGGTAGCTGTTGTCCTGCATCAGAACGATATCAGGCATTGTGCTGTAATCTCCGGCATTCGCACAGGTAGTAAGCTTTGTCTGGCAGTCATCGGAAGAAGTCTCGATAACCTCAATCTCGAATCCGTCGTGATCTTTCGCATACTGCTCGCCAGCCATCTGGATAGCCTTGATGTTAAAGGTCTGATCCCATGCCCATACTGTTAATTTGTTACCGCCTTCAGAGCCGCCTCCCTCAGAAGAAGCATCATCAGAAGAACCGCTGTTTCCGCAGGCTGCAAGAGACAATACCATAGTGCCTGCAAGTAGTACTGAGAGTAACTTTCTCTTCATACTTTTTTCCTCCTTTTTCAGTCAAATTGTTTTATAAGTGTATTATAACAAGACAAAAAGAAGGAAAGATTGCGTAATCGAGCATATAGTGTGCATATTCGACTAAAAATGTAGCCGTTGTATAGAATTTGCCGGAAAGTGTGCGGGTTTTTGTGAATTTTTTGGGAAGAAACGGCTATAAAAATACTTTGTCAGGGTAGCGCTTTTTCAGGGTTTGAAGCATATTTTCACTCAGGTCGAGCAAGAGCTTGATCTTCTGAGAGTGTTCTATAATGATCATAGTGTAATAGGGAGTGCCTTCTTCGTAGGAGGTGTAGTCATATTTGGGAAGCTTTATGGTGCCGGTATCCTTCCGATAGGCGTCTACTGCTGTGTGGGCGCTTGGGGCAGTGACTATCATGCCGTTAAGCTCCAGTATATGCGCTGTCCTTCGGTAGCGTCTGCCGAGGATGATATCTATGGTGAGCGTATTGTCTTCCATAGTGTATTCATATTCCTTTTGACTGAATATGTCATAGAAAAAGTAAAGTGCGACGAGAAGGAATCCCGGCAGCATGAATCCCTGAGAGATCATGATCCCAAGGAGCAGGAAGAATACTGCGAATATGAGCATGATTTTTCTCAGAAGACGGGTTGATTTTTTCTGCTTTCGTTTTACTTGCTCTACGATTTTGTAATTATACATGTGAGGCGCCTCCTTATTTATGTATTCTGAGTAATTTTGAGATACATCATACCAGTTTGTTTTATTAAACTCAATACCTCGTATATTAATTTGCCTTGCGGAATTCCAGCGGAGTCATCCCGGTCGTTTTTTTAAACATTGCAGTAAAATGGCTGGCATCGTTATACCCTACCTGATGAGCGATCTGCTGCAATTTCAAGTTTGAATGTGTCAGCAGAAGTTCTCTTGCCTTGTTGATCCGGCAGGAGGTCAGGTATTCGTAGACTGAGCAGCCTAAAAAACGCTTGAACAGGCGGGACAGATATTGAGGGGTGACGTATACCATCTGACTTAGCTGCTGTGCAGTAAGCTCTGTGTTGTAGCGTGATTCGATTTCTTTTATTACGGGTTCTACATAACGCAGATAAAGCGGCTCATCAGAAAGAGACTGCGTGTGCGCACTGTCAGTAAGGCTCATAAGCATCTGGTAACAGTAGACAGACTGGTTGTAGGTATCTGTGGAAAGGGAGTCCCATTTTCCCATAATTTCATCAATCAGATTTTTGATATGGAATCCACGTTCCCTGTCAATAAATAGGGATGGCTGGTATCTTGTGACAGAAAATATGCTGTTTTCTATACGTCCCGTGAACGTGGCAAAAAGAGTCATCCACTCGGTGCTTTCTTTCGCATAGGAGTGGGGGATAAAAGGGGCGATGAGGAGTCCTTCACCTTCGTTTAAAGTATATTCTGTGCTGCGCACTTTCACAATCCCGCAACCGCTCTCGGTCTGGAGATAGTGAAAAAGAGGGTAGCCCTTTGGACGGAAAACACGGGACTGGTTCCAGTGATTGCCGATGGAGTCGAAGAGAAAAGGTTCGTTTGCGGGGGTATTTCTAAAATGAATGGACATAAGTATCACCAGTTTCAAAAAATTATATTTTTTAGTTTAACATATTGTACATTTTTCTGTCCATATATATTATAATATATAAAAACAGGAGTAGGAGGGCGAATACAGTGCGAGTGTTTGACTATGAGAAGTTGAAAGATCCGGGATATTTCAGGGATGGGAGACTAAATGCTCATTCGGACCATAGATTTTATGCCTCTAAGGAGGATCTGGAGCTTGAGACGGAGGAGTTTAAGGAGAGCCTGAATGGGATCTGGAAGTTTCATTATGCAAGAAACCAGAATGGAAGAATTCCGGGATTTGAGAGCCGGGATTTTGACTGTCGGGCTTGGGATGATATTCACGTGCCGGCGCATATCCAGATGGAAGGGTACGATGCTCCGCAGTATGCCAATGTGCAGTATCCATGGGAAGGGCATGATGATATCCGTCTGGGAGAGATTCCAGAGTATTTTAATCCGGTAGCGAGCTATGTAAAGTATTTCTGTGTGCCGGAGCGTATGGAAGGGAAGCGCATCTTTATCTCTTTTCAGGGAGCGGAGAGCGGACTGGCTCTGTGGCTTAATGGGGAATTTGTGGGATACAGTGAGGATTCCTTTACTCCGTCGGAGTTTGAACTGACCGAGTATATTGTGGAGGGAGAGAACAAGCTGGCGGCGCAGGTGTTTAAGTGGACGAGCGCAAGCTGGTGCGAGGATCAGGATTTTTACCGTTTTTCCGGTATTTACAGGGATGTTTATCTGTATACAATTCCGGATATTCATGTCCGTGATATGAAGGTTCGCGCGATTCCGGACGCAGAGATTCTAAACGCTTCGCTGGATATCAGCCTTGAGATGGTGACAAAGCAGGATAAAATGGATGGAACAGTACGATTTTCTCTGTCCAGAGAGGGAGAGATTGTGTTTGAAGAGGAAAAGGCTCTGGAGACAGAGGTTGTATGCAGCCGGACGATAGAAGAACCTTTGCTTTGGAGTGCGGAAGAGCCGAATCTTTACGATCTGATAATAGAAGTTCTGGATGCAGAAGGAAGGATTTTAGAGCTGATACCTGAGAAAGTGGGATTTCGCCGCTTTGAGATGAAGAATCATGTAATGACGTTAAATGGAAAGCGGATCGTATTTAAGGGTGTGAACCGTCACGAATTCAGTTCTGTGAGTGGACGTACAGTGACAGAAGACGAGCTTCGGAAAGATCTTGAGGTTATGAAGCAGAACAATATCAATGCCATAAGAACCTGTCATTATCCGGATGCTTCTTTCATATACAGGCTCTGTGATGAGTATGGTATCTATATGATTGATGAGACGAATCTGGAATCCCACGGTTCATGGGATCTGGCGGCAATGAATGGGAACACGGACGAGATTGTTCCGAATGACAGAGAAGAATGGCTTGCGCCTATGTTAGACAGAGTGGAATCTATTTATCAGAGAGATAAGAATCATCCGGCGATTCTTATTTGGTCCTGCGGAAATGAATCCTATGGCGGAAAGGTGATCTATGAGATGTCGCAGCAGTTTAGAAAGCTGGATCCGAACCGTCTGGTTCATTATGAAGGAGTTTTCCATGACCGCAGATATAACGATACCAGCGATATGGAAAGCCAGATGTATCCTTCCGTAGAAATGATCAAAGAGTTTCTTGCGAAAGACAGGAGTAAGCCGTTTATCTGCTGTGAGTATGCCCATGCCATGGGAAATTCCTGCGGAGCCTTGCATAAATATACGGATCTGACAGATACGGACGAACTGTATCAGGGAGGATTTATCTGGGATTACATCGACCAGTCCATCTATAAAAAGGACAGGTATGGAAAGGAATTTCAGGCCTATGGCGGCGATTTTAAAGAGCGTCCGACGGATTACAGTTTCAGCGGCAACGGTATCGTGTACGGTAAAGACAGAGAACCGTCTCCAAAGATGCAGGAAGTAAAGTTTAATTATCAGAACATTACGGCAGAAGTTGGAAGGACAGAGGTTAAGATCATCAATAAAAACCTGTTTGTGAGTACGAACGATTTTGAGTGCCGGGTGACAGCGGCAAGAGATGGACATGTCATAAGACGGGTATTTCTTGAGACAGATGTAAGCCCTCTTTCGGAAAAGATATATGCGCTGCCGCTTAAGGAAGAAACGCTGGCGGGAGAGTATACGGTTACGGTTTCCTTCCATTTAAAAGCAGATAAAGTATGGGCCAAAAGAGGGCATGAGGTTGCATTTGGACAGTACGTGTACTGCATCGGACAGGATAAATCCGCCGGGCGGGGCATGCTTGCTGGTAAGGGCGCAGTATGCAGGAAAAAGCCTGTTGTCATAAGGAGTAACCATAATATCGGAGTCAGGGGAGATCATTTTGAAGCGCTTTTTTCTATGATGTACGGCGGACTTGTATCTTATAAATATGCCGGAAAAGAGATGCTTGAGACGATTCCGAAGCCGAATTTCTGGCGTGCGCCTGTAGACAATGATCTGGGGAACCAGATGCCGATGCGGTATATTCAGTGGAAGACGGCGAGCATGTACCTGTCTCACAGAGCAGAGGGAAGCGATCTGTTTGCGCTGTGCAGTCCAAAGATTAAAGAGACAGAAGACAGTATTTCCATTAGTTTTGACTATTATCTGCCAACTTCGCCGAAAGCGGAATGCAGGGTAACATATGAAGTGTTTGGCGACGGATGTGTAAAGACAACCCTTTCCTATGATCCGGTCAAAGAACTTGGAGATATGCCGGAATTCGGTATGTTGTTCAAATTTGATGCCGATTATGATCATGTACGCTGGTACGGCCTTGGACCGGAGGAGACGTATGCTGACCGGAAAAAAGGAGCAAAGCTTGGTATTTTTAAGAATCTTGTGAAGGATAATATGGCAGATTATCTCGTCCCGCAGGAATGCGGCAACAAGGAGGAAGTCAGGTATGCGGAAGTTACAGACAGGAAAGGCAGAGGAATGAGATTTGCCATGAGCGCGGAAAACGGACCGATGAATTTTTCAGCTTTGCCCTATACGCCTCATGAGATAGAAAACGCAGCGCATCCATTTGAACTTCCTAAGATACATTATACAGTTGTCCGTGTGGCAAAGGGGCAGATGGGAGTTGCCGGGGACGATAGCTGGGGTTCTTATACCCACCCGGAATATCTGCTGGATGTGAGTAAAAAGATGGAGTTTAGTTTTTGGTTTGTGGGAATCTGATACAGATAGAAAAAGTGTTTTGAGCTTCCATGCTTAATGTGTATAAAAAACTCCCTGCTGAACTTATGATTCAGCAGGGAGTTTTTTGTGGTTTAACGATCTCTTAACCGGAATTTTGCTACCAGATCTTTCAGCATGTTGGCCTGACCAGACAATTCTTCGCTGGCTGCAGCGCTCTTTTCCGCTGTCGCCATATTGGACTGTACCACTGTGGAAATCTGATCGATTCCGCTGATGACAGCTTCTGTGGCTGATGCCTGTTGTGCAGAGTACTGTGCGATTCCATCGATCAGTTTGGTTACTTGTTCCGCAAGTGCCACAACATCCATCAGGGAAGAGGCAGTATCATTGGCGATGCTGATCCCTTCTTCTACGGCTTCAACGGTCTGGTCGATCAGCACCGTTGTGTTTTTTGCTGCCTCAGAGGATTTCCCGGCAAGATTGCGGACCTCGTCTGCCACTACGGCGAAGCCCTTTCCGGCAGAACCTGCCCGGGCGGCTTCTACTGCGGCATTCAGGGCAAGGATGTTAGTCTGGAAGGCAATATCTTCGATGGTCTTAATGATATTGTGGATTTCTGAAGACTTACCGCTGATCTTTTGAATCGCCGTGTTCATATGCTGCATCTTGTCATTGCTTTCTAAAAGTTTGCTTCCTGCCTGCTGTGCAATCTCATTGGCTTTTTTTGCACCTGCGGCAGTTTTCTGGATGCCGTCGGATACTTCGCTGATATGGGAAGCAAGAAGTTCTACGGCATCTGTCTGTTGTGAAGAACCTTGCGAAAGAGTCTGCGCTCCGTCAGAGACATAACCGGAGCCTTCTGCAACTTCTCCGGCAGCCCTGTTGATCTGTCCCATAGTTCCGTTCAGTGACAGAGAGATCTTTTCCAATGATTCACGGATCTTTGCAAATTCGCCGACATAGTCATGGGAAAGCGTAAAGGCAAGATTTCCCTGTGCAATCTCCTGAAGTTTTTCGGAAATCTCATCGATATAATCCACATAATCGCGCAGCCGGACGACGGTGCGCCCGAAATTGTCGGCTAGCTCACCCAGTTCATCGTTGGAGCTATGGCGGATCGTCTGATTTAATTCACCCTCTGCGATCCGTGCAGCAATGCCGTTCAGTTCAGCCACAGGTCTTCCGATGATTCTCCTTACAAGGATGATAATCAGGAAGACTGCAATAATAACAGCAATTACCGATACACCGACCATAATGCCGGTCAGAGCTTTTAAGTCGCTCAGAACTTCACTTTTGGACACGTAGGCTACGGCTGCCCAGTCGCTGTTCGGAACTTCTGCCACCTCTACATACATATCGTTGTTATAAAGAGATAATCCGGCTGCTTTGTTATGAATCTGCTCTGCGGCATATGCGTACATGTCTCCTTTGAACTCGCCCAAGGTTTTTCCGGTGATATCTTTGTCCCTGTGACCGATGATAGTATCTGTCCGGGTATCCACAAGAAAGATTCCGCCGGTCTTTTCAAGCCGGATATTTTCAACAATGTCTGAGATGGAGTCGAGATATACGTCAGCGGCTGCAACTCCCCGGATTTCTCCGTCGGAATCTGTCAGTGCGCCGGAGGCTCCTACGACATAGGACTGGCTGTCTTCGTCAAAATATACGTCTCCTAAGATAAAGTTTTCGGACTCTATACCGTTTATGTACCATGATTTTTCCAGAGCATTAAAATCCGGTCCCGGAACAAATGATGCATGGTACAGAGAGCCGTCGGTCAGAGCCACGTACAGTCCCGCCGGATAAGCGGCATTCTGATCCACAGTATGTTTAATATAATCTTTCAGTTCTGGAATGTCCATGTTCTCATACTCGATGGTGTCTTTCTGCATATCCAGCATAGTTACCGTCTTGTTGATCCATGCGCTTGCCTCCTGAAGTGCTTTGTCAGTCGTTTCTGTAAGCAGCTTCTCGCTTTTTTCCAGCAGGGCATCGGAAACGCGGTTGTATACGATCAGCAGCAGGACAATTACCATGATGGCGATCGTCACTACGATGGCACTGGTCAGTTTTCGTGTGATTCCCCGTTTTCCCTTTCTCCTTCTGGCGGTTGGCCTTGCTTTTTTTTGACTAGTTTCCCTCATGTTTCTTTCTCCTTTGAAAATGTTTTTAATTATTATGGAGTCTGATAAATAAGTATATGCCGTTTTCATTATAAATGATACGTTATAAAAATACAATAAAACTGTTTTATATATTACTGTTGCAAAAGAAATTCAGATTATATTATACTGAACAAAAGAACTGTTGGTATGAAGTGAGAGGAGAAAGAAAAGATGAATGAGAAGAAGACAGGACGAGTTACGATACCTACGGACACAGATGTAGTAAATGAGACGCTGGAGCTTGTGAAGAGATGGGGAGCCGACGCAATCCGCGACTGCGACGGGACAGATTATCCCAAAGAACTTCGGGGTGTGGATGCAAAGGTGTATTCCACTTATTATACGACAAGAAAGGATAACGAGTGGGCAAAAGCCAATCCGGATGAGATACAGCAGATGTATATTATGACACCTTTTTATACAGCGGCAGAGAGGGAGCTTCGCATCCATCTGATGGACCATCTGTATCCGGACATGCTGACTGTAAACAGCCATGACGATATAAAGAGATGGTGGGAGGTCATTGACCGTACGACGGGAGAGACAGTGCCCTGTGATCACTGGAATTATGATGAGGAGAGAGGCGATGTACGTATTGCCCCGGCAGAAGAATTCCATGACTATACAGTAAGCTTTCTGGCATATATTATGTGGGATCCGGTGCATATGTACAATGCGGTGACCAATGACTGGAAAGGAGTGGAAAAGCAGATAACCTTCGATGTGCGCCAGCCGAAGACGAAGGAATTTTCCATGAAGCGGCTCAAGAAATACATTCAGGATAATCCACATATCGATGTGATTCGCTACACTACATTTTTTCACCAGTTTACGTTGATCTTCGATGAGCTTGCCAGAGAAAAATATGTGGACTGGTATGGTTATTCTGCATCGGTAAGTCCTTATATCTTAGAGCAGTTTGAGCGGGAAGCCGGATATCGGTTCCGCCCGGAGTATATTATAGATCAGGGCTATATGAACAATACCTACCGGGTTCCGTCAAAAGAGTTTCTGGACTTTCAGGCGTTTCAGCGTAAGGAAGTGGCGAAGCTTGCCAAAGAAATGGTAGATATCACCCATGAGTGCGGCAAAGAGGCTATGATGTTCCTTGGCGACCACTGGATCGGCATGGAACCGTTTATGGACGAATTCAAAGGAATCGGCCTGGATGCGGTTGTAGGAAGCGTAGGAAACGGCGCAACTTTGCGGCTTATCAGCGATATTGAGGGAGTGAAGTATACGGAAGGGAGGTTTCTGCCGTATTTCTTCCCGGATACGTTCCATGAAGGAGGAGATCCTGTAAAAGAGGCAAAAGTAAACTGGGTGACGGCCAGAAGGGCGATACTCAGGAAGCCTATTGACCGGATCGGTTACGGAGGGTATCTGAAGCTGGCGCTTCAGTTCCCGGAGTTTGTGGATTATGTGGAGAGCGTCTGTGATGAGTTTCGTACGTTGTATGAGAATATCAAGGGGACGGAAGGCTACTGCGTAAAGACTGTCGCAGTGCTGAACAGTTGGGGGAGAATGCGCGCATGGGGCAATCACATGGTTCATCACGCTATTTATTACCAGCAGAATTATTCCTATGCAGGCATTATAGAGAGCTTAAGCGGCGCGCCCTTTGATGTGAGGTTTATAAGCTTTGACGATATCAGAAAGAATCCAAAGGCGCTGGATGACATAGATGTAATCTTGAATGTAGGGGATGCATACACTGCGTATTCCGGCGGTGAAAACTGGGCGGATGAGAGGATTACGACAGCGATCAAAAGATTCGTCCATCGGGGAGGCGGCTTTATCGGTGTGGGCGAGCCGGCAGCATACCAGAGAGAAGGGAGATTTTTCCAGTTATCCAGTATTCTGGGGGTAGAAAAGGAGACAGGATTTACTTTGAATGTGGATAAATATAACTGGGAAGAGCA